>Ga0210059_1000163_pt1 | contig 67601 bp, 49 predicted proteins | sample Ectturendosymbi2_FD_188042 | JGI IMG/M metagenome (GOLD analysis project Ga0210059, IMG submission 188042) | Ecteinascidia turbinata endosymbiont from Florida, USA - Sample 2 (SPAdes) (version 2) | ecosystem: Host-associated > Tunicates > Ascidians > Unclassified | place: Key West, Florida... | reverse complement strand
CAAATAAGAGTATACTCTGTGATAAATAATTTTTTCAAATAATTTTGACAATACTGGAAGAACAGAGATTGGTCTATATTCAGATGAGGAACTTGGGCTATGAACTTTAGGAATTGGAGTGATGTGAGTAATTTTCCAGGAGCGTTACCTACACCTTTCCTAAGTACATTTCTCCTCACACGACAAGTAATTGATTAAGCATTCTCCAAAGATTTAAAATAAAGAGGTGATAAATTTAGAGATTTAAAAAACGAAAGCACTACTTTGAATTTCAAAACGGAAAATTGTAACTAATTTTTCATCCATTGAAACTTGCTCACTCTGTCCAAAACAAGTTTTAAAAATGTTACTCGTGATTCTTCTGTTCACGCAAAAAATGGCCTATTGGAATAATAGACTTTTTTGGCACAAATTAGGTTTACACTTTGAACCAGCGCGGTAATATCCCACCGCATGCTCTACTGTAGTGACGTAGCAATGTTAACTGTCGCCCGGGGCTGATCATAAAAATGCGTCCTCTTTCCACTCCTCCCATTTGCTTACAACAATATAAAATGAGAGAAAATCATGTATCATGCATATTATAACAATAAGGAATAATAAAGCATCTTGAACATCACAATCAAATACTCACAAACTGAAAGAGGACTTGTTTTTAATTCTCGATTATAGGTCTTGCTTTCTCTGCTTGTTTGCCACCCTTCTCGTCATTACATTTCCTATTTTTTCTGCCTTCGTTACATTTGCATGTATGTATGGCTAAATAAATAGCATAGCTGGCGCATGCTAGGCTGTGGTTCAGCGGGAAAGTTCATTTTTGTCATTACTTGTGAATTAGTTGGCACCGTAGATTCGATGTGTTTTCCATGGCAACAGCAAAGTGCACAGGGCTAATGAAGCCCGGCAGCAACTTGGGTTTGCTTTGTTGTCTAACTTAGAGCAAGGTGCTCGTGATTTGTCAGTTTTTTTTAAACTGCCGCAGATCTTTTGCCGGTAACCATTGCCTTCGTATTGAAGATTTTTTCTTTATCTGATAAAAAGAAGGTATTAGATGTTTTCGACCAACAATGTTTTTAGCTGATTTTATGGCTCTGTATATATTTCCTAGATTTGTTATTTTTTATTGTCAAGTTTTTATATTTTCAAGTTTTTCATAATTTCCATATTTTTACGTTAAACTGATATTCACAACTGTTCCAAATTCCCGTTTTTGCTGCCACACTAAGGGCTTTCGCAACACCGCATGTCGGTTAGAAAACGCAGAAAGGCCATAAAGCCTATAGCAGTACATGAAAGTAACTGGTCAGCCATGAGGCAATATTTTCTCTCTGTATAAAACTCTTATTAGCAAAACGTTTCCTCAAGAGAGTTCCGAGGCATTTTTGAACTTAAAAAGTCTTCACCGGCGTGTTTTAACAGAGTGCTTTGAAAAGCACTTCGAAAAAAGACATGGTTTTATTTGGCTTCTCAAAAAAGAAACTTTTTGGCACTCTCCCACCTCTTTTGTATAAGACTATCATAGGTGGATCCAGGGGGGGGGCTTAGGTGGGCTGAAGCCCCCGGAATTTTTTCATATACGTCTTTTGATTGATGGTTTCCGACACATAAACGTCCATTGGGGTGATTATACCATAGACCAGCTCTATAAGTGTTAAATAAACCATTGCTTGCACAGGGATAAGGACGAAAATATTAAATTCAAAGCTTATATTGCTCAATTTGGGCAGTCGGAATGTGTTTGTTTCACTATAAATGAAAGTTCTAATGAACACGTTTTTACATGAAAAAAATATGGCCCCAATGTTAGATAAATACGTAAGTATTTACATGAAGTATTTACATTACATATACGTTATATAAACGCACGTACATAAGCGTAGCCAGAGGGCAGGGGGCCATGACCCTTCCAAGTTTTTTAGAATATCTAGTCAGTTTGTGCTTTAAGAGGCAGTATCCCAAACAAAATACTGTTGCTCGCCTAAAATCAAACATTTTGACCTACCCAAAATTTTGGGCTGGCCATACCACTGCGCACGTATGTGTTTATAACTATTGTTTCATTTGGGCAAGATTGGGCTTCTTGTGGACAAAAGATGAAAAAGCAGCAGATTCAGAACCTTCCTTAGAAAGTTTTCAATAGGAAAACTTTGCGTCTGTGCGGGGGGTACTTGATGTTCTAAAAATGGACAAAAACCACTGATTTATAGTGTTTCACATTTCAATTTGCGGGGCTTGGAGCTTTGTTTGGGTGGCTAAGCCCACCAAAGTCCCCCCGTGGCGACGGGACTGAGCAGACTGTGGACAAAAGTTAAGTTGCAGATCGTAGTATTTTATCCTTCAAACTTTTATGAATGAGTACAGTTCATATCATTACTGTAGTTAAGCGAGGGCATTGAAATTACGCTACAACGAACTTACAATGTAGTTCACTACAGGCTAGATTAGAGCGCTCAGTGACAGCGAAAATTCCAAAACGGCAAACCTAACCGTAAAACGTAGTCTACATGTCAGGTAGGCTTAAAATGAAGCGAGCTAGATTAGCTGCAGGCTATGCTAAAGATAACTACTGATTAGCATCAGACCTGCCAGCAGGGGTGTAATGGGGTGGCAACACATGGGAACGACGTTCCCGCAGCTTTTTGCGCAAGTAACGTTACTGGAAGATTTTGATTTTTCATTTCAATTTCTACGTGTAGCGCCTGGAACAGCATAAATGAATAAATAACAAGTTATCTCGTGTATGGTGCCGCAGCACTAAAGCGAAACAGGAAGATCCAGTGTGGAAATTCTTGTAGGTGAATCAATCTTGCTTTATGTTTGGTGTGGGAACGGTGTTCCCACACCTCTTTTTTTAGTAATACCATCCTGCCTGCCAGCAACAGTGTTTGGACAAAAGTTCAGCTCAGCACGAAATCAGATGCTTTTTATCAACCAATATTCTGCTGTCTCTAATAATTTGTTTTCAGCCTGCTGTACAGTATTGCTAAAGTTGCGTTACCGAGATATAGTCCCGCTTCGTACAAAAAGTTGCATGGATGAGAATTTGGTCATTGAGTCATACCAAACTTCACGTTTCCCGCTGTGACGTAGAAAAAATATTGTCTGATCATTTCCAATGCCCTTGTGATGTTATAAACACCTTCCAGGGCAAAATGCCAGCATAATTATTGCTTTCTGTTTTTTTGGTATGTTTATCTCTACACGTAACCCAAGCAATTTTTGGGTGGGAGGAAAAGTTGTGCTTGTTTTCGAAATAATATACATTTTTTTCGATTTTGAAGTTATTTGCTCTGGTCAAACGACTTCGACAATCAACAGCATTTTGTTTTTAAAATTATGTGATTGATAGTTTGTCACTGATGGGCAGGTATTTTTGTAAAAAAATTTCGACATTTTGGCTAGACAACCGTTACGTGCATTGTGCAGGAGCGTAACGAGGTTAGATGGCGCCTGGGGCAAGAAATAAGTTTGCCGCCCACATGTTCGAACTTGAGGTCTTTCGGAAGAAAATGAAGGCCTACTGTTTTGAAAAAGTGCTCATGACATTGTTTGGTACTTTTTGGTCCCCCTGCAGTGATTCGTCTCCCGGGGAATTGTGCCCCCCTGCTCCCCTCGTTACGCCTCTGGTTTATATGCAATAAAATTCGGAAGCTTTTCCGAAAGCAAACAAATTTTCAAGTCCGAACGTCATGAACATATGCAAATTTCAAAAACAATAAGGCATGGAACTTGTACAGACTGCCAACAAAGGTTACTGGCGGCATTACAAGTTTCTTAGTGTAGTTTTGTGTCACTTCTATGCCTGCCCCACGCGTTTTTTGGCGTGGGCCTGTGTTTGTTTTGCTAATAATGAAACTTTTCGGACATTTAACAGCTTACTTTTTTGAGTAAGCTAGATCACTTTGAGAAATAATTTCTGCATTGTATTGGAGGCTACTTCTGCTCCGTAAACGTCCCAGTAAGCCTGGGTAATGGTGAGAATATAATTTAGCCAAAATATGTATGGTTATCAACCGTATTTGTTAAAAAAAGTTACCTGAGCAGTTGGGTCTTCACTGCTATGCAGTCAGTACACATCCGGATGAACTCGTCATTGAGGCCCCCCCCTAAAAAAATCCTGGATCCGCCTATGCCTATGGGTTTCATAACAAAACGCCTGGAAAAACAGTTCAAAGATAGTCGTTTGCGAAGTACTCCCAGTCCCAACCTCACGTTGCAGAGATTACGCACTGCGGTTTCATTGGTGCATGCACATTTTTTATTGAATTCAGTATAAATTTTAAACGGGGTCGAGGGCAAATTGTTTTCTCCATCTCGCAAATAACATAACAACACAGAAAGACAGCTTAGCCACTGACATCTTTGAACGGCTAAATTTTGAACATTCATTTTTTAAAACCGTTTTTTTAAGGAACTCCTTGCAAAACTTCACAAAAACTAACCTATGCAAAGTCTCGAGACGAAGACTCGAGACCGAGACCGAAATCCTTCGAGACCGGGACGAGACCTGAGACCTTCGAGACTGAGACTCCAAGAAACGGTCTCGAGACACGTCTCGAGACCAAGTCTCGAGACTCCATCACTCTCGAGACCAAGTCTCGAGACTCCATCACTCTCGAATATAAAGGTCTTTCGGAAGCAAATGCATTCTATTGTACAAAGTACTTGTGACATTGTTAGAGGATTTTTCGGATACCCTGCAGTGATTTGGGGCCACATAGCGATTTGGCGCTCGGGGATTGTTCCCTTCTTGTCCCAATTGTTACGCCCCTGAGACTGACACTTGCCTAAGACTTCGTGATCAAAACCGAGAATTCGTCAAAAAGCCAAGACCTAAAAATGATCGAGACCAAGACATGAATGTTCGGGATGTAGACCGAGACTCGAGACATGGTAATTTGTTGTTTTAGCCAAACGTTTGCGTAAATTACTCAAGAAGGTCATCTGCGCTCACCATTTTTCATTTAGTGAAATAATGTGCATTTTCACCAGGGTTTTTTGTTACGCTTTTTTTCCTACTGTGGCAGCAGGTAGATGGCGCCACATGTAAATAATTGGTCACCGCTAGATGGTGCCCATAAGTTACAAGTCACTGTGACAGTCACCACAAGCGAATTATCGTAGTTCATTTATCCCTATATAATGATAGTGCAACCTAGTAGTAATAGAGTGAACTCGTCGAAGGAGCTCTATCGCTGCTTGTTGCTTTCCTGTTAGTTAATGCCCTGAAATGCGATCTCTCTCTTGTGCTTGCCTCATTAGTTCAAGGCGATGCAGTCAACTGCAACACTACACAACACTGTTTCTCCTACTCAGGAAATGCAAAAAACAGTGAATAAATTGTGCTACACAATGGTACCAAGCTGCAGGCCTTTCTATGGAGTATTTAAAGAATAGATTCAACAGTATCAAGAGTAAGGATTGCAGACCTCGACACAGAGACTTGCAATGGTTGAGATCAAAACCTAAAAGCGATCTGAAAATTTCTTGGTTGTAGCAACTAGCAATCATCACTTTGATTTTCAGTGAAGTAGGCGAAAGTTTTTAGTACAGCGACTGGGCTTTTATTTTTGATCTTTACTATTTAAGGTTAAAATAAGTTACTTTTAATAACTTTCAGTCAGATGTTTCAACTTGACTTTTCGCTTCCATTATTAAAAAATTATCATCAGTGAGAATCGAAGATAAGTGAAAAAGTACCTTCACATTTGATGTGTGTTTACTTTTGAGTGAAGGAATGCTGTAACTATAGTACTGTACTACAATCAATGCAACACAGTTTTTCACAATTTTTTATGTGGCTTCTTCATGAATGCACGAGCAACACTGGGCATCATTTTGTCGAACTTGTGGCTTTTGTGAGTTTGTGCAATGCCGTGTGGTTCGGTTGCCGCTGGTGAGAGAGAACTGCGACAAGAAAACCTGATTTTAGGTTGTTACATAGTATAAGTTAGACGGAAGGTCGTGTCTTTAGGATTGATCACTGATAAAATTCATAGAAAATGCCCGAGAAAGATAATATCAACCCGCAAATTCATCAAAGTGTTACCCCGCGAATTCGCAATCCGAATCCATCTGAGTTGGACAATAACATTCGAGACCCATTTGATGCTCGGGAAATATTTGATTTGATCAGAGACATCAACGACCCGGAGCATCCTCTTACGCTCGAAGACTTACGAGTGGTCAATGAAGATGATGTTAAAGTGGATGATAAAAACAACATTGTTGAGGTAAGTAAAGTAACTCAGCAGCTGTAGTGTACATAACATTCGTTGTTCCTTAGTTATTGGAATACAGTACTGTTTGGATGCTGTTCCCTGAAAACCTGGTCGCAGCCATAGATATTGCATTGGGATCAATTACTCGCAATACATACATGTTTTGCAAGAAATGAAGAAGCTATCTTAGTTGCCTGTCCTAAACATGTTGACAACTGTCACAATTTCTAGACTAGTTTTATGTAAGGTAGTGGCTATAGGTCTGCCAGCAGAGACAAAGTTCAAACAAAATACTGTGTTAGTCACACTAGTGGCACCATTTTCGTAATCGAGAAGAAGCATCTACATCTGCTGTGCGAGTGGTTTTAGCCTAGGTTCTGATCTCACCATCGCAGCTTTTGTTCATTTGGTGGTAGTGGTTATATTCCTTATGGACCGGTTTTCATTTACTTTTTCAAAAGTTTTAAAGACTTTTGTTTTTACAGTATCTTAAGTTTGGGTTTAAGGTTTAGGTTTAGACTTTAGTTTTTTTGTTTAGGTTTAGGGTTTATGTTTTGTGTATTACTACCAAGGTTAGTGTATGGCAGTCTAACGCGCACTCGCCATGCATTATTGTCACATGACAGGTGGTGGATGAATAATTTTTCAAAAATGAAGGTCCGCCAGCAGACCTATAGCCACTGCCTTTATGTAAGGCAGAGGCTAGGTTGTTTACTATAGCTAGGCAAGGTCAACTTCCAAGCAGCTGATTACAGTTAGGCATGCTGAGTAGAGATGGGCATTTAGGAATACCAAATCTAGAAGGATTCAGATCCTGAACTATCCGTATCCAAAATGCTAGTTTGAACTGGGTAATTGGGTTTGATTTAGATCTTTCACAACATTAGCAATAGCAGTATACTTGTTACCACCACATTAAAAGTTAACGTGAACAAACAGACATTTTTTCAGTCTATTCACATGCGTTTATCTCTTTTACTGCATGGAAACAGAGCATTACTGCGCATGCATGCACAGACATGATTTTTTCAGTCCATTCATGTGCATTTCTTTCTTGCTTCATGTGGAAACAGAGAACTAAGTGCATTTTGGATATGCATGCACAAACATTTTTTCAGGCCATTCACATGTGTTTTTCTCTTGCACCAAGTGCAAACAGAGCACTAAGTACTCATGCCCAAACATTTTTTCAGTCCACTACCTTCGTTTTCCTCTTACACCACATGGGCAAGTGGATCCTTAGCATGATTGTGCATGCACTGACATTTTACACCACATTAGCTTTTTTGAGACACCAACATGCGCAGTGATTTCTGCAGTTATTAACTGACTACATGCATTGTTTCCTGCATGTTTTAAAACCAGTTGTAGTGGTTTGGTGATGTGTCAGCTAGAAAAATGCCTGGAGATAGAAAAACTGTGAATGAGCAGTTGCCTTTGCTTGCAATGGCTTGAAACAATCTTTGTATAACTTGCCACATCAACTTCATCCAAAAGATATTTTTCCAATGCAGAATTAACTGCTACCAAGTTGTGATCATTGTTAACATGCAGACATTTAGAAAACCTTTATATATTGCACTATATTAGCGGTGCATCGCTTCACTGTCATCACAGGCCCCTGTGTGCCATAGGTACTCAATCAGCAGTAATGCCAATCAAATATTAGACACTGCCACTGCAGGTGTCTAATGCGGGTGTGGAGATTCGTGTGTTGTTGCCTCACCCTAAATTTGTTTATTTGCGGAACAGTGATTGCTGCCACGACAGCTTGGGGCAGTTAGCATTTGTATTTCATGGCAAGTGTTGAGCAAGCCCTCTTGTCGCTATTACGTGTTCTTGACACTGCTTTTTGTTTCTGCAGATGTTAACTGTGATTTTATATTAATTAAAGCCTGGCGTACTAGAGTCGCCTCGTAGGTTAAGTTGTGTCACAGCGGGTGATTTGGAACAGGCAACAGCATTTTCTTTCTAATGTTGTATGTAATTATTGCAAAACAATTACATTGCTGCCTTGCCAAAAATGTGCCTACACAATAATATGGAACAAGCTACATTGATCTGTGGATCAAATGCAAGTGTTTCGGAGTCTGCTATTTGGTCAGTGCTAGATACTATCAAAACTCTGTTGTACACAGCCAGGCACATGCAGAGCTAATTTATAACATTTTGTTTCATGACGAGAGAACACAGTATAAAAGTTGTGATGGTTTTGTTTTGCAGTTTAGGCCTAAGTTTTATCTGCTGTTTGCACTTGCTAGGTTATGACAGGATTAAATAAGGTTACGCCTATGACAGGATTAAATAAGGTTACACCTATTTTAATGCCATGCCAAGTAATGCTGGTTTGTTTCCACGGAAGCTATATTTTCATGACGAATTTCTCATAATGAAAGGTGACATTTAGCCTCAGAAAATATCATCGCATTGTCTGAACAAAATACTCAGTCAAGCATTGTATTTAAAAAAGAGCTTTACTGGAATATATAAGCAGTTGACGACGTTGTTTGTCATGCAAGAAGTCTTCCATACTTTTTCATAATTCATTTTTACATCACGATGCAAAATCAGAACAACTTTACTCAAGCATTCTTTGTAGTGATTACGCAAGTATATTCTTAAGAATCTGTAGAGACAGTGTTACACAGACACAGTTGTGCAGCTGATTGTCAGCATCAGTTTTACAAGTCCATGCATGTATGGATTAACAGTTCCTTGCTGTGTAGCAGGTGTTTGCTGAGTATTTGACAAGCTGCTACATATCTTTTCAGCACCAGGTTCGCAGGAACAAGTGACTGTGATGTAATAAATGCGCTGTGACCAGTGATAACCTAGAAATCTTTTCTTGAGTGTTATGACTAAAGCTCGACCAATAAGGTTTTTTCGGGCTGATACCGATGTTATTCATATTTCATTGCCAATAACCGATACTGATACTTTTGCAATACTCAAACCACTGTTGAAAGATATTACTTAACTGATGGAGATCAGATCAACCACTGTAGAAAGATATCACAGTCACCGAGTCAACCACTGTAGTACATACCCTGATTTGTTCAGAGACAGTCATTGGCTTACTTGCCACGCAAAAACCTGTGAGCGAATATTACATCATAGAGCCATTCATCTAGGCAGTAGCACAGCTATCTGAATAATACACACTGCTTGATGTAGTCAAGAGATCTGCACACTGTAGGAACAGGACAGTGAATTTGCGTTAATCAATCAAAGATGAAGTAGCAATTGAGTTTGTGAACACTCTGTGCAGAACAACAGTGTAGTGTTTTTTATGAGCAAATGATCCTGATATATATTGATGGAATTTTGCTGACATGATACATCAGCAACATCACCATATCGGGTGATATATATTGGCATTCCGATGCATAAGTCGATCTCTCGTTTCACTGATGTGACCAATACCACTATCAAAATAAGTAGGCCACTAGCCAAGTTTGATTGGGTGTGAGGACACCTATAGCCTAGAAAAATGAGTTTTATTATGAAAAGTATTATATCAAAATGTGGCCTTCCTTGGCAGACCCACTTTTGCCTGGTAAAAATGCACCACTACATTAAAATTGTTGTTCAATGTTGTGAAAATGTATTTTTGTGTGTGAAAAGTGATAAATTGTAGATTGCCAGTGTTGGATTAAGGAAAGTATATATGCTGTATGGGCCTCCTTGGTTTATGAGTTGATGGTGTTTTTTTAAAGTAATTCTCAGGTGCAACATATTGTAGGAAAAAAAACAGAATAGGATTTGGTTTAGCTATTCTGGAATAATTCTGGAATGGTTGACTATTTTGAAATATCCGTCCCTAATGCTGAGCCAACCTGTCATGTTGCCTAACATATTCATGTGATTCAGGGCATAGTTTAGCATTGCCTGCAGTTAGAGTTATATACTAGGGATTTCGGGCTTGGGTGCCCTTTAACTTGGTGAATGTAGAAATGTTTGAAAAGCATAAGTTTTCCTTTGAAAAGCAATAACTTCAATTCAACTGAAAAACTCAAATTGGGAGCTACATTAGCCTAGTTCAAATACAATGAGTACTGAATCAATGGTGTACATAACTTTGCATAACATAAAACAGGGGTTGACAGCATTTTTCGCACTGCAGGCTAATTTCATCCAGGCATTATTTTGCAGACCGCCCCTTAATGAATCTTTGGCACATGCAAATTTATTACAACTTGTATGTCATCATGGCACTGATTCAGTAAGAGATCTGGGCTTCCTTTGGCATGTTATAAGATACTCTGACCTGTAGGGTTGTGGTAATCAGTGACACCCGCAGTATGTTCCTTATGTTAGTTGTTGCAGTAACTTTTGGACTAATTTGGCCTTGTTTCTGCTAGGCCTGGTAACAATTTCTTCATGGACTGGCGCCAGATGGCAGCATGGTGTTTGCCAACACCTAGCATAACATATGAAAACATTTCATAGCCAGAATTCTAACCTTAACCGAAAAACACTAACCAGAAAACCTTAACCATTGACTCAACCAACCTTTTAAGGCCCAGAGAAGCCACTATATTAGCTTTTGAGGTTGTTATTGACCAAAAATCATGAACGGATTGTGCTAGAAATCAGTGAAGACATCCTCAGATGTGAAAGGCAGAGATCTTTCTGATGGGTTAAAAAGGTACCCTTGCATTTAAAAATTTTTAGAAAAATCTGCATTTTTTATTTTCTAGTCGAGTGGCTGTTGGAAATTTTTAGAAAATTAAAAAAACTCCTTTCATAGTTGTTAGTTTTTTTGGTTTGGACTGTATCTAAGGGCCCCAACTAAACAAAAGTGCTAACCAAAACAACTCATTATATACTGTTCTTTTGGGGAAAAATGTTTGGGTGAAAAAAGTAGACGGGGTCAAAGTAATTCTTGGATGACATCATCAGGGCCTGATAAAAAATACAAAGGGTAATTTGTTTGTTTCTTTTTTTAATAAACTTTAAATGATAATGTGCATCTTTAGATAATGTGCATCTATTAATTATTTATTTTTGTCGAATTATTGAGTTTGCATGTCATGCCCTGTCTTTTGTATTGAAAAGTGGTCACATCTGACAGCTTGTTATATATGTAACACCAAAAAATGATTGAGTTACCCATAATCTCTTGTCAACAACTGCAACATTGGTTTCAAGAGTGGCATGCACATTGTCACATGCATTGAATTGTGGGATAACTAGTTTATTGTCCTTTTCCTAGATTTTTTATTTGGTTGACTAGTTCTTCCTTTTCCTGGATTTTGAAGGATGAACTTCCTAAGTTGGTCATGTGTTGGAAAGTTATCAATCCCAGCAAAAAGAATTATATAGCTTGGATTAAGCAGTTCTTGAGATTAAAAGTTTTTTTGAGGCTATAACTCTTTTGAGTTGGTTTTAAAACAGAAATCATGTTGAAGCTATATTTTTGGCAGGTTTTGTTCACTCCCACAATTCCACACTGCAGCATGGCAACACTGATTGGATTGGCCATTCGAGTGCGTCTGTTGCGCACATTGCCACCAAGATTCAAAGTTCTTGTTGAAATAGCACCTGGAACACACCAGTCAGAGAAGGCTGTTAACAAGCAACTGGCTGATAAAGAACGTGTTGCTGCTGCACTAGAGAATCAAAACTTGCTCAACGTTGTTAATCAGTGTTTAAGCATCAAGAATGCTTCATATGGATCTGAAGTTTGATGCTACTGTGTTCTGCTTACTTTTTCTAAGTTATACCTTTCACTTCATTGTTGATAAAGTGCAGTAATAAAGTGCTATGTTTTGATTTAAATCACCAAGCCAACTGCAATTTTTATATTAGCCAAGTTAAGGCATCGGTTTTACATGGTTTAAAAACTTTTGTCAAAAAATGATTTATGTATATATGATGCCAATTTAAGCAAATTGGTATTGGAGAAACGTGAGCTGCAACAATAACATTTACTATATTCCAATGTAATAATGTTTATGACATATAGCTATGTCATTCACAAAATTGGCGTGAGTGGTTTGAGAATAGTTGTGTCCAGTTTGTGTTACTGCATGTGATTCTTTTGTCTGCAAGTTGACCAAGCTTTTCTCTGTTGCTGTATATCTTGGTGGCATGCAAATTAAATGTTGTAGACTTCTTCATTTGTTCATAAAATCATAGCTCTGCAATGTGTCCCTTTGGTGATTGTGTACACACACATCTAATGTAGTTAATTCCATTGGTCACATATGTGTTTGGTTTTGTCTTGAAACTTGTCAAGAGGTCTGCCTTCAGTTGTTCGGTGTAACATGATGGAAGAAATGTTATGCAGCTATACATACAGTATGATGAGCTAAACACAAATTGTTAGACTTGGGCATATCTGAACTTTGAGGCACTCATCAGATTTTTGCTTCTTGGTTTAGGAGATGCTGTTTATGATTTTAAATCAGGCTGGGCCAGAATGGCTGGAAGACAGTATCATCAGCTACTAAAATGATTTATGTGACCCATTCTAAAACACTGCCAACAGACTTAGCTGAAAAAGTGTTAGTTTTATTTAACTTCTTAATTGCTACCCCCAATGCTATTACCATTTTTCCAAGTAGCCTGCAGTCAGGGTTGTTCATGAGCTGGGGTGTGTTGATTTATTGCTTTGGGCTTATAAAACAAAACTACAATTTGATGTTTGTACAACTCTAAATTGTAAGAACACTTCATAAAAGATATGTTGCAGATGCTGCATATAAACACTGCAAACAGTACCTGTTGTGGTAGGTGCTGCACTGTCAATCTGCAAACTATTGTTTTTGGTTCCTATTTGCTTGATTTTTTTCCATATCTAAACAAAGATAGCTGGAGCACATGCTAAAACTTTGGCATTGTTTCAGCACAGGGGTTTTTAATGGTGTTTTTGGGACCTGGTTCGGGTCCCCAGAATCAGCGAAAATTATCATCAGGTCCCTAGAATCAGAGAAAATCGGGTCCCTACAGGTCCATACCAGGTACCTAACATTTTCCTTAAAAAATCTGTTTTAGCATATAAGACTTATAGTAAAATGAATTACGAGTTTTGTGATTTTGATGGCATTATCCATTGTAGATTATATCAAGTGGCATTTGTTGGCAAAAAAACTTATCCCCATTTCTATATACTGTAATTGGTTTGAACTTGGGTAGTAGAAAATGGTTTGGAATCAAAAAAGTTTTCGTTTTTATGAGTTACCACTGCATTTAAGTCAGCCTCCATAAAAATTTTAATATTTGGTTGGAAGACTTCTTCTATGAACCCAATACCTTTGATTACAGTGATATTTTAGGTTTATTTTAATGCATTCTCCATATTTGTTCTGTGTGATTTCAGCTTGGGTATTAACATCTGTGTCATTCTTTGTGAGAACAAAGGCAGGTCCTTTCTGAAACCAAACTTTGCTTTTGTGTAAATTTGTTGAAAAGTAGAAGTAATTGTTCTAAATGTTTTGCAAAGTGCTTGTCTTTGTAGTTTCGTGACAATGTTTTATCACATTATTTTTTGTTTTATTGTAGAAATTAAACATGTCAGAAACAACTGTTTTGCATCTTGGAAATTTAATTAAGTTGCAGTGTTGTTTATCAACAACATCTTCACAAACCAGTGTTTTAGTTGCTAAAATATATCATTTTTCAACTTTTCAAAATATTTTTGAATGTACTAAATCTACTGATACACATATTCTGGGAAATTGGAGCATATTGAAAATAAACAGAGTGACATGTTTTGTAACAAGAGTTTTGCAACCATGTGTGTTGCTGATTGATACTGTTTCCAGTCGTCTGGCATTGTATCAATTGCGTGACCTGTGCAGGTTCGTAAAGATCTGTGAGGAAGTAACATGTGGTTTTAGCAGTTTTTCAGACACATCATTTTATCTCACTGATGGACCTCGATTTTGTTGTGTTGATTTTGTGGGTGGCAACGCATCTACCTTAGTTCAGACTGGTGACAGAGATTTTAGCATTGAACAAGTTAGACTTCCACATAGTGTTTTTCCACCTCTCATTTTAAAAATAAATAAGAACTTTGATACAACTGTTTTAACATTTTTGGCTGTGAGTTCCACTGGTAATGATTCAAATATTGGAAAGACTGTTTTATTGGTGGGGAAAGATGAAACCTCTACTAATGTTTTTGGATACCAGTGGTTTGTTTTTGAAGTGATTTTAAAAGATCAAGGTGGATTCACATGTGAAGTTGTTTGTAACAAGAATGCAAAAACATTATGTCCTCCCTCAGTTTACTGTTCTATCACAACAGCTGCCATTCTTCTTGAAGACTTGGACAATGAAGGTAGGCACATTTTGGGAAATATTCCCCTATAAACTTTTGTTGCCTGGGTCTCTGTAACAACAACATACTCTAATGTAAAATTTCTTTCCCCAGCATTGTATTATCACAAGAAAATTGTTTTTTGCACTGAATCTTTCATACATCAAATGAAATTGCAATGTTGCGATCAGAATGCCAGAGCAGCAAGTGCGCAAAGCTTCACAAGAGATCACTCTATTATTGCTTGTTCATGCCACATGCATATGGGTATTATTCTTCGCGCACATCCTGTGATTTTTCACAACTGTTTGGTTCTTTGATGGAATCCTGCTCCTGTTTATTAGGTGCAAAGCAAAAGTTTGTATTACAACTCTTGTTTTTCAGGAGTCTCAACTCTGTTTGCAACATCGTGTTCCCAAATAATTCTCGCTCGCAATGGGGAAGTCATGAAATGCTGCGATCTGGATATCCATGTAAATTGTGATCAACTCTTAGTGATTGGTAGTGGTGACCTGAGGTTGGTTCTTGCTGTGGACCAACAACACAAGCATACTGTGCTGGCTCTTAGTTTGTCATCACTGGATGTGAGTTTTCACCCTTATTGATATTCGATTATAGCAGTTCTTTCAGTTAAAGGAAGTGAAGTATTACTAATAACTGTGATTTTTAGGTTGAAGTGTACACCCTAAAAATCAACTTACCTGAAATTTTTGTCCTGGTTGAGAATTTGGACTTGGTTGCCTTTTTTCACACAAAACATGTTCAGTTTTCTTTTTGAGAGAAAAATCGCTGCATTTCCAACCCCCGGTTGATCCACCTCACATCGATGTGACAAATTGCATCTCCGTATTCTGTCTAGTCTAGATGTCAAGCAAGAACTGCTGAAACTGGCTGTTCGCGTAGAGATTTCGAGTGAATAGATTGGTTTTGTTTACCACAGGTTCCATAACATGATCAAAGCTGCATATTGGACACCCCTGACTTACGGGTTTCACAAATTGGAAAAAAAAACTTTAAATACTCAATAGAATGCAAAATGCATCATTAAACATGTTGATGTGACGGTTTTTAAAAACGGCTTGGAACGGTAAATTACATCTGTTGCTTGTGTGCGCAGTATTTTTTTTATTTAGTGTGCTTTTTGCACTCAACCAACTTTCGATCTAACGGCAAATTGTCTTGATATAAAATAAATTTGTTTTTATTGATTCGCAGGTTTTGAAAATATGGACTGACGTAAAACATACCTCAAGAGGGAATCTGATATGGCTGGACGATTGTGCTGAAACATTTTTGGTTATTCATTCGTGCACGGATTCAAGTCAAGTAAGTTTATTTACATCGTGGGATTTCTCGAACTTCTCCAGTTCTGTAACGTCATCATCGCTACGTACCTGTGCCGCCGTTGACTCCTCCATCAGCGTATTACAAAAAATCGTCTGTCTGCGGTGGCTATTCATACTCAGTAGATTCTTAGGTCGCTTTGCGCATGATTGACCAGATTGGAGCTGCAGTGCGATGAGCTGTAGCTGTGCGAATTGGCCTCGTAGAATTGCTTTTTCAGTAAAGGCCCCCAAAAGTAAAATTTCAAAATAGTTCTGGCAAAACTATTTCATTTCTACGGAAAAAGCGAAAACGTGCCACAACTTTCTGCAGTTACAAATGACAACATTTGCAAATGTCACCATCGTATAAGTTTGGTTGTCAACGTCACCAACCAATGATGAAAACTTGGTTTCAATAATCAACAAGAAAATCCAAACGCTTGTATTTTATCGCGGCCAGGCATCAACCTACAAAAAATTGCTATTCAATGAAACATGCCAAATAGAAATCATGTTTGGGAAATGTTAAAAAACGATAGTGCATTATGGCAGGTTTTATATAAATTTGCCAATCCTTTTGACTGTACATGTGAGTTCACGTGCGGATGTCCTTGTTTATCATGTTCACCAGCGACGCAATGATAAATTTATGGATTTTTACGCCAACTTAAAACTGACACGGAGCTGAGAGTTATGAAAGCGCCTTGTCCATTGCTTTTTGGGGGGTGGAGTAACGCATGTTTTTTATTTGGAACGTGATTTTTAATGTTTACTTTATCGTTGACCATCTCACCTGCTTTGTGGCGAGACTGCCATTCCTGGCCGTGCGCGAACTTTTAATCAGTTTTAATGGACTTAAACTGCTTTTTGATAAAAACAAAACAGCAACGGTCAAAAACTGTTTCCTTTCCGCATCTATTTTTCCGAAGAAAGCTTGCCAGGAATTAACTTTTTCCATCTGCTCTGCTGCGTAGATACTACCTGGAATGTATACCGCGCTTCGCGGATTAGATGACGTTCTGGGAAAAGTGGCGGCCTCGACATCATCCGGTAATTTTCAACTTACATCTTTGCGTCTATGATTAAGGCGGCGCTTGGGAAAGTTCTACTGTCAATTTTTCACTCTGTTATTTGAAGTTTGTAGTTTCTTGTATTCCGTTACGTGATGGCGCCATCCATCCGTACTAATACCACATATCTACGCTTGTGCTTCGTCAAAGTAATCGCGTAGCGCCATCAACAGTATACTTTCTACTACCGCTGCATATCTATCTTCGTGTTCTTACATGTATTCGCGTGTTCCTTGTTACTGCCATTCATGCTTAAGTTTACTGCGTTGCGTGTGGGAGTGAAGACGTTATACAATACCCTAGGTTTGACTCATTACCGATGTTAGTTCAGCTTGATGATAGTCACGCATAGGGCATAGGGCGCAGAAGCCACCGTGGGAGACACTTACTGTTTTTTTAAAGATAAAACTAGACAGGGTTTAGAACGCAACAGCGATGAGATGGAGGACATGTTCGCTTTATCACCTATGATGCAAGACGAAGAGGACCAGGGGGTTTCAGAGTCACTTAACAAAGTCATCAAGAGTTTGGAAGTTGTGAGAGACAGGCATGCCGCTTCTGTGGATGATTTAAGGTGCCTTTTTCCGTGTGTAGCTTTGGTACTTAGTTGTTGGCTGTTTTTTTTGCGTTTTCAGAATTATGACTTTATAACGCATTGCTATTTAACATTTTTACGATACCCTTTTACTTTCAAGGCTTAAGCGACAGGAAACTGTGAGAAAGGTTACTTGTTTTGAACTGAAGTTAACATGTTGGCATGTCTAAATTTAACAGAATACTTCACGCGTTTCAAGCAGTGAATGTTCATTTTGCGTTCAAGCATTAAATTTCATTTTGCCTTAAAACATTTTCTGCAGACGATTGCTGCGTCACCAAGATGACGTCTTGCAGCTGACGTCGGAATCCATTCGTTCGATGAACAAAAACGTATATCTGAATGGAACGCCAAAAAAGCTCTGCAAGGTTTTTTAAAATATGAATTTCTTAAGTCTCACTTGCAAGTCGAGCCGGGTACATTTGATGAGGCTCATGGCAGTATTGCTATTTTCGTTGTGTACTGATTTTCTTAATCTTATTTGTAAAGTGTTAAAACCCTCAGCGGACTGCAAGCCGCCCGCGTATGTTGAAACGTTACAATTGGGCTTTCGGCAAAATACTGTCGTTAAACTGTAATCATAGTTGCGGGCCCAGTGTCGCTTGTAACACAGACCTGTGGCCGAGCCAGTCGCAGTGTTTCACCATCGATATCAATTTCTGTTCAGGAGGAAAACGTGGGCCTGGTTGACTTGTTCTCCGGAGAACCAGCCCCGGTGAAGCCGATGCCGAATTCCGAAGTGCAACAATGTGTCCGATTAATTAAGACGTGGCAGAAGGTTGTGAAAGACCAATGGATGTTAGGATTCCACTTGGAGTTGCCAAGCAGGTAACCGACTGGCTGGTTTTCTGCTGTAAGGAGGGATCGGACAGACGTTGCTTATTCTGGCGTGTAGATCGTACGGCAGGCCCGCAATCGCGGGGTGGGAAACCAGGCAATTTGCGACCCCGAAATTTTCAAAGGTGTGTTTAGCTGTTAGACTAAACACAAGTTAAAATTGTTTTGTCCCCCGGAAAGTTCACTTTGTGGGCATGAAGAAGATTGACATAACTCAAAAATATGTTTCATCAATTCTGTCTGTCCTTCGAAGAATGCGAGTGTCGATACGGGGAATGTTTCAATCCCTTTTTTCCACCATAAGTTTCAGTCACATGTTAGAATCCCCCATTTCTCACGTGAATCACAAACCGTTCCGCAAGTAGTTTCGTGGTATTATTATTTCGGATGGCTGTGGTTGACTGACGTCAGCTTAAGATGTGGTCCATGTACAGTTAGTGCAGCCTCTCGCCAGGATTTTGCAGCAGGGGGGGGAAACCACCAGGGGAGACACATTTTTAAATACATAGTACATTATTGGATGTATGCAGCAACCGAGGAGCCAAACATGAAATGGGGGGACAGACTTCAAATAGAGGGGCGGGCACTGGCCCCCCCGGTGGCGACGGGCCTGAGCTTGTGTATCTTTTAAGTTTCATCGACTCGGTGTTTTTCGCAGTTCGTTTGGCAACTTCGCCGTCGTACTCACTCTCGCTGATGAGACCAGTTCGCCAACGCCATCCCCTGTGTCGACACGTACCACTGCGTACGATAGCAACAAACTGCTTCCAGCGGAGGACTCGTCGGGTATTCAAGGCAGCTGTGGCACTGATCCTTGCTCTGAAGCTCGCTCTAGCGGCGATGGAAATACTGAGAAACATTCGGACAAGGTCGCTCGCACGACATCTGCCGCGAGTGAGAAAATAATAGTGGCAGCAATTTCACTGAACGACGTGGACTCGCTGCGTAGCGCTGCTTACTGTTGCGTTGTCACGGCAACCCGCACTGCGCTGGCAGATGACATCACTCCCGAATTGCATCACTTCCACCTCGGAAAGGTTTCCATGAGTGCGACGACTCTCGCCAGCGACAGGATCGGATTGAAGCCCTCGCAGTTACTCGCACCATCTTCTTTCGGTGAGTTGTTCGCGCCCCAAGTAGCCGCTGGTCAGGAACCTCTGCCGGAACTACATCGGCGAGTTTGCTTAGTAACGTCGGACTTGGTTTTGTTGGCATGAGATAATGGCTTATTAGCGCAACCAAGATTTTTGTTCGGGAGGGGCCAGTCGCTGACGTCGTCCAACTGTTCCTCCGTTTATTTTCTAACGGTTGGAAATTTGATATGAAGCACCAGCGAAATACAGGGTGACACAAAAAAACGGTCATCACCTAAACTTGAATAACTCTTGAAATAATTAATCAATTCTTTTTATTTTTCAGATTTACCAAGTAGAATAATGTTCTAAGAGTCTACCAAACTTGACCTTCGAGATGCCATGGACTACTGAGCAAAAGATATTTATAGTTGAGGCATATTTTCGGCAGAAGTCTATCCACGCTGCTCATTTGCAATTCAAAAAACGGTTCGGATGTCGTGAATTTCCTAAGATAAACATCTTCTGGGGTAGCACACCCCCCTGAGCGTTGTCTGCAAAGGCCATTACACTCTGTGAAGTGCACTGCCTGGGTTGCCATCTCCAAACATGGCATCATTGGACCATTCTGGTTCGAGGACGACAACAAACGGTCTGTGACAATCAACACCGGGCGATATGTCCAGGTGCTTGGCAAGTTCTGGACAGCACTTGGTCGACGGAGAGGAGTCGTTAGGGTCCTCCAGTGGTTCCAGCAGGATGGTGCCACCCCACTTATTAAACGAATCATTGGCATGGCTACAGCAGCGTTTCCCTGACCGACTGATCAGCCGTAGGTGTGACCCGCAGTGGTCGCCGTATTCACCGGACTTGAACCCCCAGATTTTTATGTGGGGATACCTTAATGACAGGGTGTATGGCAACAACCCCCAGACTATGCCTGACCTGAAAGCAGCAATAAGAGCGATACCAAGGGAGGAATGCGGGAGGGTTATCGGGAACTTTGCCCGCCGGATCCAAATGTGCCTGCAGCGCCGGGGAGCTCATTTTTTGAGCGCCAGTGAAACAAAGAGTTTTTGTAGTACAGACTTGAAACTTTGGAGATGTCTGCTACACAGGCGTGACATAATGTAGCTGAAGTTTTGTGTCAATCTAAATAAAACTTTGGAAGTTATTCGATTATTGGTGATGACCGTTTTTGTGTGTCACTCTGTAGATTAGCAAGTTTGTTTCGAGGGTCCATGGCCTTTTCGGCCTCATGCTGGATGCGCCACTCCATATCAGTAGCCTTTTTGCATCCTTAATAATCTTCGTGCATTTGTAGACGACCTAAAGGAAGACTTCGCCTCCTTGATGTCTTACAGCGTCAGCAAGACTTCCGTTCTCCTGTCTTCTGAAGTCAACGACGTTTGTTCCGTTTGCGAGGTATGCAAAACACTCAACAGTGATAATAAGTGTTAGATTGCAACGCAACCTGTTGCACCTTAAAGGAGTCAAAAGCTTGGATAAAGTTGTTTTCATTGTGAACGTCAGCTTTGTGCCGAACTTAGAAGTTTGTGAAAAATGTACATCATTTTTGGCATCTTCAAATCTCGTACAAAATCCTAGTATACATACAACATACTGACGTTTCCCAACACTTAAAACGTATTGGAATCTTTGGTACAAGTCTACGCATGTCTAGTTGCTGTAATTTGGGGAACAAAACTTGTTAGCCAGAACTTAGGTGGCAACATAATGTTTTCAAACCAATGCAACAACGTGTCTTCCACAGGCCGTTTTGACGATGCTTCACTTTCGCTACAGTTCGGAGCTTCAAGGCTATCTTTGCGGCTGTGGCCCCTTGCTCCTGATGTTCGTGCGTTTGCGGATATCTACAAGAAGGCGCGTAACCATTGATGTCTTGTGCAGGTACGCAAGTAAAAAAGAACAAATTAATTTTCCCATAGAACAGGACCGGGCAATTAGCGGACCGCATGTTACTCATCACATCGTTTTCACTGACCCGCAGAAGCACTCGAGAAAAATCTTCATATATGAATTTTCCTCGAACTTATCACAGCAAATGTTAGTTCTGAGAATGAATTCAACTGGGATTTGCTTGTAGTTTCATTGGAAGGTACGGCCCTCCGCTAAACGCGGCCTTCTAAAAGTGACCCTCGAGCCCAAATTAATTGCCCAACCCTGCTATGAAAGGTTTGTACGCATGGCATTGCCCAAGGTCGTCCTTTGTGGTTTGACGTACGATTGTGAGTGGAAATGGTGGCGTGTCCGTTGTGCAGTAATCTACGAAACCCTTTTTCCAGTGCAGCAACATTCGTTCGTGCAATGCTCCTGCTTTCTTGCTACAAACTTAGCCCGGTATGTGGTGTCAAGCGACGAAGTTTGACACCACGAACCGGGCTGATATGTGAACGACCACCATTCATGAAACCAGTGTCGGTTTCCTCTGCGCTCAGTGCCTTTCGAACAGATTCCCCCCCTTCACCAATCAAGCTCAATCGCCAAGCTTCCAAATGGTAAATGGAGGACAGTGCTTTGGCAGCAGGTTGCGCTCAGTTGTGAACATCAATAGAAGTATGAAAAAACTTGCGAATCACCTCAAACGTTGCGATCTGGGAAATGGATCCCTCGTTACTTGCAGTTGAACAATAAGGCTTCGTTCACACCGAGTGGGCGTGTATAGGCTGCGTTGTCTTGGGTTTATGCTTCTTCTGAAGAAAACCAGCGGAATTTTCGCCCAGAAATTGTTTTCACAACGTACTGTTGAATAGGTATCTCAATCCATAGGAATGGGATTTTTCCGATAGGGTTGAACAGTGCGTACTTCAAATTTGGCTCATATCCAATCGCTAGTAGTTTCAACGTCATATACCACGCATTTAGTTGAATACCACTATTATACGCTAACAGTACAGTAAGCGTTAGACATCGAGACCCGCGGAAAACGGGTTGCGTGATATGGGATACATTAGTCTGTAGAAGTTGGACATGTACATGAAATAACATGTACGTTGTGTAATGCCGAACTTGCACATGTTACCAGGTCAAAGAGAGAAGAGATGTTGTTGCTGCACTGCATAACCGAGCAAGTGCCCGCAGACCTCAGCGTGGAAGCTTCCGTCGACGAAGATTTTATCGCCGAAGAAAAGCTACAGGTTGAAAATTCTCGCCTGGATTAGGCGTCAACCGCAAAAAAAACAACCAAGAAATTATTAACATTTTAACCCGTCATCTTGAATAAATTATGGCTTTTCCTTTCGTGAGTGGATGTTTTTTCCGTGACTGGAAAGTGAATTCAGGGCATGCTTTGCACTGATATTTAACACTTTTGAACAACACACATAGCAGGAGTTCTTGTATTCAAATCAGGCGGCTCCGATTTTCGTAAATCTGCTTTGGTTTCGTTCACTGTTACGAAAATAGAAAAGTTAATTGTGTATGACGCGTACCTACGTGAACCCTATCAACAACTACATGTAACGATGGAATTCGTGAACACTGCGACACAACAGAGCAAAACACATCGAACAGAGTACGCAAAGGTAACGTTACAATACCAACATACAGGCAAACACAGGTAGCCATTACATTGAAAGATGCAATTTGCTAATACTTGACCATTAAGCTGGTCTGTCCGGAGAAACTGCAGAGCACCGGCTCGTGTACCGTGGTTGCTGAAAAGACAGTGATCACATTACACAAGGACAACACACGCAACTTAAATCGCTTTTGTTTTGTTTTTAGTACAAAAATAATTTCCGCTAATTTGTGGCAATGCAAACACACTGCGGTAAAATTGCACGAAAAATGCGAAAGCTTCTTAAAAGACAAATCGCATGCTACGTTAGCACCAAAAATTTATTCGGCATGTCCAGGCTCTTGTACATTCAAACACCTCGATCGTTAGCTTTACATATTTCGTAAAAAAATAATTATAGAAAGGTCCCAAATTTTACGCTCCCAATGCAGCTGAAACGACGACTATTTTCGAACTGGTCACTCAGAACGGGCAAATTCTGGCTCCGGACGATGTTGGCGAAAACGGGTTCACCTTGGCCCACATTACCGCTTCGTTTAGGGACAGTACGGATCGACCATCCTCAACAACGAAAGGAGCCCCCTGAAAAAAAATGAAAGCAAGCACGCTAAGGAAGGCGCGTCTAGGAAAACGGGGTTATCGCTCAGCGACAAACAGATTGAATGGCCGCAAAGAGTTTTGAATATAGTCTTCCTGTGAAAAAAACATAAAAGTATAATCGTCTTTAGTGTAAGATTTGTTGCCACAAGATCACCAACTGACTAGTCTCCACCAAGGCGACGACGGGTTTGGGATCCATGAGCAAAATTTTTTTAATTTACTGATGGTTTTAAACGCGTTGCCTCTTTGGAGACAAGTTACTTGAATTCAGATTTGTGCAAGTTCGAATCGTCGCAAAAAGATGAAAGCAGAGCCCAGTCGGCTGACTCCTCGAAAGCATACAGAAAGCTTGTAATCGCAGCTATGATAGTGTAACCACGACACGACACAGAGAATTTCTCTGTTGTTTGTAACGCGTCGTCTCCCGCACCATGCACGTTAGCGATATCGGCAGTGTAGACAAATTACGTGTCGCAACAGTTTTAGGAACAACCAGTGCAGTTTGCAGGATGCACTGGGCACAAATCAACAAAATAAACATAAGAAGAATTCCGAAACAACCACGTTATGACAAAAATTTTGGTAAAACTCCAAGCAACTTACGCATATCTTTTGCCCCGTTATTGTTGACGTGAACGCACTCGAGTGTGACGGCAGATCGGACGAGTCGACTACCGTTGCACCAATCAGGCACCGCTGTGTCTCAACGCCCGACCTACGTCGGATACGCTTGAACGGCTCTTCCCCAGCCGTGGTGTCCGGTGTTGAACGACAAGCATCAGGATGCTCCATCCATGTTCTGAGCTCCTCCTGGATGTCCGTTGGTGGCAGAGGGAAATCGGAACCCAACGAAATGCTGAGGTCAGCCAGAGATCTAAACGAAGAGGACAGCGTGACGGGGGTGTAGTGCTGAAAAAAGGGCGGAAAACGCACCAAAAAACTAGCCATTCATGCTCGGGTGTTACGCAAGAGATCGCTTTTCATTTATGCGACGCCTGCAGCTGCAAGCAGGAAATTTGAGTGAAAAGACACATTTTCAAGTCACGATGCTGTGAAAAAGTGTGTTGGGAAGGTGTTCCCGCCCCGAAGACATTGTGGCGCAAGCCTTTCGCCTCGGCCTGGTGGTGAATGAAGAAAGAGGTTCAAGAGTTGCATTTAATAACTACTGCTGGAGTGAAGTAACCTAACACCACAGCCAATCATCGTCTGTGGGATTTAAAACCAATTTCACTTAATCTGAGAATAACAAATATCCATGGCCGCCTTTCTTCGCGACTTCACTTTGTAACTTTTCACCACAAGCTAATAACCCAGTTCTTGACGCATACAACAAGCATTAACGATTTTTCGCGTTCAAACAGCGGCCGTTCTATTCTGTGAGTCACACAGCAAGCCAGACACACACGCACTTAGCATGTTGATACAAAGGCTTCACGATTGTGTCGTAGCCTCGCCGAATTGCCAGCAGGGCACCGAAATACGCCGCAATAGCCAGCAATTTCGTTCGCAAGGTCTTGTTCTTCTGCGCCATGAGCAGTTCAGGCGAGGCCCAGAAGGCCGGGCCCAGGTCATCGAGGACAGCGTCGACTGTCCACTCGGAGTCGTCACGCAGTCGATCTGTTTGAAAGAATGCAGATTTGAAGTTGGTCGTAAAAGCCATGGAGAAGCAAGAATTCATCCAGTTGGTTTTGGGTTGGTTTAAATACAATAGAACCTAACATTTTTACGACACTTAACGCCGCGAAACCTGTAAATTCCTTTATTGATCAAATTCATAGAAGTAGGGAATGTGGAAACCACTGGATGATGACATGCGTGCAAATGTGCGAAGTAAGCCCGTTTTTCATTTATTTCCAAAAGCTACAATAAACCTTTCTGTCAGAAATCCTGAAAAACAATGGCTAACTTCCAAATGCATTTTCGGTCATAGACACACTGCTAGTAAGAAAGTCGTCAACCATCTTTAGTTAAGAAGTCGGAAACAAGCAAAGCTGCCGGGTAAATAGCAAGCATATATTTTTTAGATCTTGCTTTCTTCTAACGAGAAGTTGGAGGGTCGTTAGGCAGCGGCGGTAAAAGATCGTTGCCAGGTCAGAACGTGAGTAACTTCATTTTCTTGTGACAGCGAAAGAGAATTTATCGCTTCTTTGACAGCCGTGCTCGCCGATACAAAAACTGTTTTTCATAAATATGCAAATCAATTGCAAATGTATGTGCAATTCGACTTTTATCAATCTTTAAAATTCTGCAATTCTATGCATACGTGAGAAGAAAATACGAAACAGCTCCTTCAATGCTTTCGTCATTAGCCATTAATCGGCGTATACTGCAGGTGCTCTCTGCTTAGCTTCAATCATAAGTCTGAAAACGGAATCGTCAGGGACGCCGGAGAGCGATGGAATGACGGGGGCATTTCCCCCCCTGCCTTTTCAAAAGGGGGGCAACGGGGATAGATGTTTTTTCATAACAGAATTATGGGTAATTTCATGTTTTATCAAGATCGACTTGAAACAAATTTATTGCAGCTATTCCCTCACCCACAAAATTCCGAATGTTTTCTATAAATCCTGCTGTTATTTTTGAGGCCAACATTGTTGCTGAAAAGAAACAAGCATAACTGATGACGATTTATTTGTTTTTTACAAGTTTCCATTGCCCTCAACTCTCACTTCCCCTGCTCTGCCGCTGTTCCGACAGGTGGTTGGCTGTTTTTTTGCGCTTGCGTCATATTTCTCCGCAATGAACACCAGCATTCGTCACCTGCAATGAGCTGAACTCCCATCTCCAAACCTGTTTGCTGCTCGGGACTCAACATGAAGTGACGAACGGCACTTTTCACGTCGCCGCTGCTCCGCTCCGCCACCGCGCGGTCACGGCATTCTTCCGGAGAAGGAATGCCTGTGGGAAAAAAGGTTACGTATTAAGATCGTTAGCAAACCTAATGATCTCATGGTTTTTATATTTCACTGAAGCTTTAAGTGTAAATTATACCTGCAAGTGCATGCAACGCCTCCTTTGTTTCCTTGTCTGTTGCGTCACACATGGCGCAAACATCATGAACTGCGCTCCAAGTTAGGGAGGAGTCAGACGAGGGGGGGTCGAATGTCTTCAGCAGCTTAACAGCGACGTCGAATAGTTTTGAACTGTTTTTCAACAGGAAAAAAACAAAAACGCAATTGTTTAAAAATATAAAATAAACAAACGTTTCTATCGGCAACGATTATTTGCTGAAGTGGCGAAAGCGCTCCACGACAACGTATCCGCTTTGTTTTCACTTTGGAATGTCGATAACACGAACATAGGTCTTGTTAAGAATCAAAATTTTTCGTGACAACTTTATCTTACAACAACTGTTCTTTATCGGAAGTTGGCCTGCGAACACGGTGGACACAAATTGCCGTTTTTAAACATTTTCTATACTTTAAATCAGGTTTATAGAAACCTGCAACAGATACCGATTCATGAAAAATACACTGCACCAGGTATCGACTACATGATCGGATGATGTAGCGAATAGCGATGATAAAGTAGCAAATGAACCGTTGTAACAGAACTCTACCTGGTCTGGCTCAGACCAGCAATTGCTCTTTAGAGACTCTCTCATTTCACTAGACCTATAGACACGGGGAGGAGAGCATTGCGGAGGGCAGTGTCCCCCTAATTTGCTGTTTCCCAGAAATATTCGTTTTAAACGTATAAGAAAAACAGAAATCTTGCCCCTCTAAAAATGTATTTTGTATCCCCAAACCTCAAAACCTGTCTACGGGCCTGCCTCCCACCATGTTACGGAGGTGCTTGTGAGGTCTACTAGTTCAGTTTTGGAGCTTGTAGAACGACGCTAACAGTCTTCGCAATAGATCAGGGAATCAAATAAGCATTGTTACATCACCTGGCCAGTTTCCTCGCAAGCAAACGTGCCGCCACGGCGGAGCCAGGAAAACACCCTTTCAAGTTGCGTGCAAGACATAACGCCAGGGAGAGGCGATTGGACTGCAAGGTAAAACAGAGTCAATCAAAAGTCAGCGCTTGGCCGCAATCAAATGACTTAATGAACTGCATTTGCAATCTGCACGTTAAGGCACAGTTTACGTGTTAAAGACGCAGTCCGGAACCTTGAACCGCAAGGCTTCTGGAACGAGTGAGCAACTATACAAAGTTTGAGAAAGAGGAGAGATGGCGAACAACAGTTGCAAAATCGGAAGATGATTACACAGTTTATTTGTCAAACGTCATTCCGAAATATTGCTAGAAATCGATGCGGAAGCATTGACAGCAAACAAATTCAGATCGCCACATGCTCTGACGAAATAACCACGCCCACATCCTAAACGGCCGGGAGTCGAGCTGATTCTGTCCCGGAAGCAAGCGAACCATACACCAGCTGACCGAGCCTGAACACGTTCTGTAAACCCATGTTGTGTTCCTCTGCAGCAATTCACTTCCGTAAAACGAAGCTTAACTTGCTTTGATAGCAAGGAAATATTTTTTCATTAGCTTCGACAACAAAAGAAGCTAGAAATTTCGTAGCACACAGAATTGAAGTATGAAGCAATCTTGGCAGGGCGGTGGAACTGCACAACGTGCAAGAGTCAAACACAACCAATCAGAGAGCACTCACTTTGACCAAGCAATCGATGGCGTTTTCAGGATCGTCCTGGGCGAGATAGACAGAGGCGGCAGCGTACGGCGAGGAGTCCCGGTAGTGTCGCTGCGCTATTTCTCCGGAACACTCGGCCACGAGACTTAAACGTAAAACCGGAAGTGAGGTTTCACGAACGCGAAACAGGAAACGCATTGAAAAAAACAATGTCAAACGATATACTGTAAAACAAGGGAAAAGTTTGCCAATCCACACAACACGTACGCAACAGAAAAAGCGTAAGACCACAATGCAGACGTGCTCATGGGCGTCGAAAGGGGTGGGGCAGGGGGGACCTTTCCTCCCTGGATTTTGAAATTTTTAGCAAAAAAAGTTGTTCTCTTAGTTTCGAGTGGGAGAAAAAACAAATTCCACCAATTTTGCCCCCCCCCCAGAAAATTTTTGAGAAAATCTCCTGGTGGCCCCCGCGTTAAAATCTTTCCGACACCCATGGACGTGCTCGACGACTTTATATAATGGGAGTTGATCAGTTGCGTCGGGAAGGGGAGCTGATCAGTTGCGTCGGGAAGAACGCCATCTCCACGTAACAAAAACAAACAGAGCAGAATAGAAGGTCTCGGTCGGGCATCAGCTTTGCGCGCAAGTTTTCAAACATCGCATTACAAGCTATAAAGTAAAGATAAGCTGTGCTGTTCCTCTGGAATCCAGTCACGACGCTCACCTTTCGTACGATTCTCTGTCTGTCGATTCGTGGCCATTAAGGCCCTCGTCAGAGTCAGGCTCGTTCGGAGTATTTCCTTCAAACGCGCTGCGTGCGACGAGCAGCGCGTCCTGAGCACGAAACACAATCGAGCGTTAGTCCACTACGTCACACTCACCGCGATCAGCCCTGGACCGATGCGACGCGTCATCGCATCAACTGCTCTTTGAGTTTCGGACGCAACCAGCTGGTATTTTTGGGGGGCAAGATGTGTGACGGAGCGTCACACAGCGCCAATAGGAAGTGATCTAGCTATAAAGCGCGCAGCGCAGCACCGGCAACAACGAGTGAACCTGGTCGATCGCGACAACTCTTATTGTTTGCGCTGCCGAAACTTCTCGAGCTCTGCGTTCTGGGCTCGCGTCTCCAAAAAGCGACCGTTACTAACAGTTACACATGTTCTTGAAAATTTCGGGGTTGGGGCGAATTGCCCGGTTGCCCCCCCCTCTTGTTGCGGGCCCGGACGCAACTAAATGATCCTCGAGAACTTGCGTTGTTTGTGAAAGGATGGTCGGGAAGTTAAGCTTGAAGACAAGTTTAAGAATATTATTGCTGGTTTGTCCCGACATTTTGTTCAGGAAATCAACAAACACTCTGATGAGAATCTAGAACAGGGGTCACCGACGTGGTACCCGCGCGTACTAGGTCGCCCGCAAGGACCAAGTAGGTCGCCCGCGGGCCTGTTGTAAAAATAACATTAGCATGGTCATTGTCTTCACGTTAACGAATATTAATACTAAAATAATTGAACGTAAATTGAGCAAAACTTTTATTTCAGAAGTTTGTATCAAACTAGTTCGCATTAATCGGTACACAAGAAGTAGCACGTAGTTTCAAAAAGGTTGGCGACCCCTGGCCTAGAAGATTTGTTGGAAGCTCCAAAGTGGAATGATGTGCAGTGTTTTTTTTACTTGTAAAACGATTAGCAGTTGTAGCACTGCAAGAATTAGTGCGAAAATTACTAATTTTGAAGTTTCGCTTTTTCGGCAGAAATCCATGGTTCTAATTGGTTTCGCAATGACGTAAATGCACAAATGCCCTCGAGCACGATTGAATGGTCACACATTCCAGAATCAAAGCGCAACTTTTCTTTTTTACGAAGTAAGCCACTGACAAATCATCGGAACAACTACTGGTGGCCACCAACCTGCAGGTCTCCTTGTGACGAAATAATCCGGACTGCCTCGTGTACGTGTCCAGTCGCGATGTGGTAAGCTACAGCGTCGCTGCTCTGTTCCGACTCCAGAATGGCAGCGTACCTGGAAACGAATACTCATCACTTTTTTTTCCACAAATTGATGTATTTTCGACCAAGCTGTTTCCTAGCAACGCTATTCCACGTCAAACCACATATTAAAGGAAAGAAAATGACGAGCGTTTAATCAAACGTAAAGTACGAAACCAAAACCTTTCAGCTATGTGTGAAAAATGAGGTTAAACGCTGTACGCAAAGCAGAGGACGCTGCACGTAGCGATTAAAATTTACAAGTTCGAACTCTCTCTCACTTATATATTTGCATGAAAACAGTTTGAGCTTCAACCGCTGTTGATCCCAGGCTGCTAAGGTGGGGTGTGCCGTGGGCGTTTACCTGTTACTGAAACTCAATATAAGCAATTTGGCCGACAAGTATTTTTGTGCAACCAGCCAACATGTCAAGAGCAAAAACATGCACATGAAACAAGAGTTTACAGCTGGCGTTTCATACAAAAAAAACGGCCATACCTTTGTGCCAAGTCGGACCAAAACGCTAATGAGACCCCAGGGGCCAACGCGATCGCTCGCTCCCACTCCCCAAGTTCAACTAGCAGCTCGCAGTGTCGCCGAACGTTTCCAAGCTTCAGGTGAAGCTCGATCGCGCGCAACAACGACTGGTCTTTGTGACGCATCGCTTTGTTCCGCTTCGTCAAAACGTGTTCGCCTTCTTGCGCCTCGGCCTGGTGGTAGCAAGAGCTGTTTTTGCATTTGGCATATAAATAATTTCGCTAAATCAAAAGCAAAAGAACCGATTTTTAATCTCGAAACAGATGTATCGCACGGTTGGCGAACGCCGTCAATCGTTTTGTCTCGGCTCCTTTCCAAGACCGAACAAATGTGTTAGCATGGCTGCTGATCATTCGAATGTCACATGACGAGGTTGGAACTTGAGCTAATTCTTTTTATTTTTGTCTTTTTCGTGTAACATGACAAAACGCACAGCTTAAAGAACTTAATACTGAAGTGCACAGACAAAAAATAAAGTCTTAAAACCGGAAAAAAGTGCAGAAACGCAGCGTTGAAGGAGAAGTGAAACTGACTTACAAACTTCTATCCTACTCACCGCCTTGTACTTGGTCAAGTGTTTCGAGTGAAGTATTCCACTCCTGTATGAACGCGACAGGGTGGATTCTCGTTGACCACGCAAAGTGCAAACCAGATCCCACAGGTTTTCCAAACCTCGTGAAGACTGCACAGACACAGGTGCGTTTGTTCCGCAGTGGTACAGACGCAGTCAGCAACAACGATTAAAAATGGACTAGGAGTATAGAAGCTGTTTCGCACTGCGGCTGGTGCTGGCTTTTAATGTACGGCCGAAACTTGACCTGCTGATAGCGAGCGAAACAATAAAAACATAAAAGCAACACCCCATACTACTCCGAAAAAATCACAAGAGCTCCAATGCTTTAAAAAGAGTAGTTTGGTGTTAACAGAAAAAATGCACGGAGCGTCTGAAAATTGATACCAGGCTGCCAACGGCGAAAAATCGAAAGTCTTTCGCAGGCGGCAAACGCGCATCCGGACAAAGTTTTCGACGCCGAACATTTCACCGGAACACACGAACCTTCAATATTTGATTTTTTTTTCAAGTCTGGTCCAAACAGGGCAGCGATAAAGAGGAAAGTACGAAAGAGAATATAACATGGCCCCGAGTGAATATAATATGGCCCCGCAACGAAAGCGATCTGGAATGTTTCACTTAAGCACAAGAATTACTTCGAATGCAGGTTGAAAACTATTAACCCGCTGACCAATCAACTCATGGTTTGCACCATTGCAGGATTTGTAGGATCTGAAAAACGCTTGCATTTCGTCGATTAGAACTCGAAATTGAATATATGAATATACATATTACGCGTCAAGTCTGTTTTGTTTATTTGTAGTTTTCTCCATATTTTTATTGTAAAGAAGTCCAAACAGCACGTTGGTCTTTTTTAAACGGCAAGGTCGCGCTTCGCACCTTGTGTATAAATTCGATAAACAAATTGCGAAGTACAACAATTCTCAGATAAAGGTCCTTAATTTGTTTGATTCACACACATGTTAAACTAGCTGCTTAAACATTAAAAACCAAACTGCAAATGACGAATTAGACAAACAAAACGCTTCTCAGGGATAGAAAGAGGTGACGAATTAAGCAAATTGACGAATTAGACGAACAGAAATGTACCCAAAAGATAGAAATTCTGCCGGGACCGACGAAAAAGTGACGAATTAAGCAAATTGACGAATTAAACGATGACGAATTAGGCAAGTTCTACTGCACTTATTTAACAACTTTGCTACTGCAACTTGCAAAGTTGCGAAGCAAGGTGTGTTTACGGCATTTCGTAATTTTTTAAGGGGTGAAACGGTCCGGATGCAAGGGGAGACCTTGAGTGCGTGACCATAGCCAACCACAACATTGCACTTACACAAAAAAGTTCGGAGAACCATCGCAGCTTCACGCAGTCGTTGTTCTTCTTCTCTGCCAGCATCGACGAGATGTGCCGCGAAGTGGCGCCGCTGAGCTTGAGAGGAGCGCCTGGCTTCATGCATTCGTCTGTGCGCAGAAACAATGGGGTTTCGCCTGAGTCCTTTTTTTGCACGTGAAAAAGGCTCAAGGGCAAAAATCCGGAAGCAACTATCAACGACCGAGCTGCCGCAAGCGCTACAAGACGTTTTTTTTGTACCTGGAGGGGTCACGATGCTGTCGCAGGGCTCACCGGCCAGCACGCGCATGAACAAGGGCTGCGTCAAGCTCTCCAGCGACCATATCCGAAGCGTGGAATCACGTGACGTGCTGGCGAGAGTGAAAGGGTTGTTGGGATGGGTGGCAAGACCTTGACAAGAAGCAGCAGTTTTTTTAACACGGTTGGTTCGGTAATTCCAGTCGAACCTGAGCACCTTAAGTCAGTTACAAGTAATATACTTTCTTCATTTGTATGGCCTTAAGCGAACAACAGCACACTCACGACGAGACAGCTAATACAACTTCCTAAAATGCTTTTTCAATTTAAAAGTTTAATCGAACACAAGAGATGCACATAAGTCACGGTATGCTGCTAAATTAACACCAGTTTAATGTTTCTTCTCGGACGCACGCGTTTAGTGTCAAGTCCACTGTGTCATGCACGTAAACCTGTTTCACAAAACAGTCAAAAAAACGGTTACGAATCGTGGCAATGTGTGAAAGTGACAAAAAGCCGGAATAGAAAATTTTATTCCAACGCAGGTAGTTGCCTGTTACCAACTCGCCAACAGTTTCGAAGCGGAAGTTCAGATCATGGCACATTTCATATTAAGTGGAATTAAAATTCAGCTGATAAACACCAAAAAGTCCAAACAATGCTGCAAAAGCACTCGACTACTCAGGTGGACACACGCATTGTTTGCGAGCGCTAGAGCCAAAGTGTATAAAGTGTTGTACTTAAACATCATCCATTACCAGAGTTATTAGAGGTCGAACTAAACGTAGATCGATGCCAGGAAAGCCTCGAGTTTACAGTAAATCCTCACATCATGACAAGCATTGCGTAAGTGCGACTGAAACGCGTTGGTGTTTACAATTTCACTTTTCGTTGCGATGCGAAATAACGTTTCATAGACATCAATAACTGTATTGTCTGATCGATGGTGTAACATTTTAATAACTTGTGACTTTTTTTCTACTTTGAAGTGACTTCTTTTCTGCCTTGAAATCACTACAAGTGCATTGCTCGGCAACCACAAAACAAAAATCGGGTTTCGTGAGAAAGGAAAAGCAACCGCAAGAGACAGTGGAACGCCTGGCAGTGAATGAAAAACGCTAGAAATGCGACTGTTGAAAAAAGGAGGAACAGAAAATAAAGGTGATAAAAAAAAACTTTCTCAAAGATAAAATGACGTTTGGCCTCGGTAAAAATCAGCTGCCTGGGAAATAAAACAAAGAACACATTCCCCGATCACAATTTTACCTCGCTTCAAACAAACAAGAACAAACACCGCAAACTGGTTCACCATAAATGTCGGCACCGTGGTCGGTGACCGTTTCGATGCATTTCCCGCTGCGGACGTCCCAGAACCTGAGCGTGCTGTCCCAGGAACCGGACGTGAGCAGGTGGGCGATCTCGTGGTTCCAGGTCAGGCCTCGGACGTTGGAAGTGTGGCCTTCAAGCAGGGCCGTGCAATGCTGCTTCTCTACCTCCCATACACGGATTGTACTGAAATAACACAGACCTTAAAACCGTGCAGCACTTAGGCTCGAGCCTTGTAAAGAAAACACTGATGAAATCTGATTTACACAGTGAGCTGTTTCTGAATAAAATAGACATGATTCTCATCTGGGGTTGGTTGCCCCAAAACATGAAGCGCCAATCCCAATGTTAAAATTTAATTTCTTTGATCGCTAGAAACGTTTTTTTCGAAACACTGCACGAGTAAACAAACCTAAGAAATAATTATACGGTATGGTGACATCAGAACACCAGATCCTTGCTCATGGGCTCCAGGACTTGGTCGTACGAACACGAGGCAAAAAATTTCTGAACGACTTCAGACTGGCGCCGCAACAGCAATGCAACAAAACGTTCTCTGATTTGAAACAACTACTCATCAGGTTAGCTCATAAACTCACCTGTCGTCCGATCCGCTCGCTAGTATGTTTCGGATCAGAGGGTGCCAGCGCACGTGAAAAATCTTCGATGTGTGTCCTGTCAAGACGTGGTAGGGGGAGCCGTCCTTGGAAGAGAAATTCCACACGCGCACAATGCCATCGGCGCATCCGGTCGCCAGAAGATCTCTGAGTGGTTGGCAATCACACCGCTTAACGAGTAGCAATTTTTTCTTTACTTTCATTAGCAAAGAACAATTGTCGCATAAAGCGGTCCTCATGCTGTGAAAACGGAACAGGTAATATGACAACAGTGTAAACGAAAATTGTACTCTTCTATGGTTCGAGGTCAGTTTCTCGAAGCGCTTTGACTCTCAAAACGTTTCCACTGAAGATGGTGGATTGCTGAGTTCTATGTGTATTCAGACGATATCTGCGTGTGGTTTGGAAAACATATTCTGCTCGGTCGACGCGGCAAAGCAACACCAAGTTACAAAACGCTGTTACTTGTCAACTAAGCTCCAATCGCATCCATATGCTGGGTCAGGATGCTGGTACTTGCGAAGAATTTCTCCGTCTAACCGTCGCACAATGCTGAAACAAAACGTAAAGTGTTCACAAAAAAAACAAATAGAAAGTAAACAAAATGGAAACACTGCTTCTAGCGATCAAGTAGAGTCAGTGTTGTCAAGTTCGGTGGAAAACAAGATCTTCGTTTGTATCGTGTAACACGTTAAGTAGTGGCTGATGAGGATAAACTGATCAGTGCATCCTCTTTTTAGAAAAACGTCTCGTGACTTCCCGCATGACATCACAAGGAGGGACATTAGCAACTGAGAAACTGCGCAGCGCTGCAGCATCTGATGCAAGTCCAGCGGAAGCTCGATGCTCAACTCAACAAAGTAGAGAAAGACGACAAAGCTCATCTGAAATGACCAAGAATCTTCCCTGCACGCAAAAAACTGAACATGGCGCAAGATGTCCAAAAGAGCAGGACGCTGCTTATTTATATACATGCAGCGGAGTGGTGACAGCACACAAGTTCTTGGGGTTGGAAATTAAGAAGTGACGGAAGGCGGAACAAGCAGATTGATACAAGCATTAGTAAACCAAACGCAGTTCTGCGTTAGCTTTATTGCTCTGTGGTCACTAAACGGAAGCTTTCAAACACCGCAAAGCTGTCAGTTTTTAAATCTGTGTTTGTTCCGATCTTTACCTTTGGTCATGAATCTTAGGCAATGACTAATAGAATACTACCTTAAGTGCAACCAGCAGAGATGGGATTTTTGCGAAGAGTTTGCGGTGTGACACTCCGTGACCAAGCGCGCAGCTGTGAAATTGAATGTCGAGCCACTTCTCGGAATCGAGAGATCCCAGCGACGTTGATTCGGCCATGTGTCCAGAATGCCCCACGAAAGATTGGCGAGACAAGTACTGCTGGCTGTAACCACAGGAAAGCGGCCCAGAGGTCGACCAAGGACTAGGTGGAATGACTACATCTCCAACCTTGCTTTGATCCCGTGTTTGTGTGGAGGCAACAGAACTTCTGAGATTGGTGTTGACCGTGAGGTATTTCCAGTCCTCCTAAAACTGCTGTGACCGCCATTCTCCTCAAAGGAAAAGTGGGCACGAAAATGAATGGATGAACAACTTTATACCGTAGCATTTCATGTCACAGTCACCTTGATCACGACATGATAGACAACGGGTGCGTGAGGCACTATTTCTACCGTGAAATAAACAGGACAAACACAGATTTTCAGTCACTTTTTGTCAACGAAAACTCAACAATTTTCAAAGACATTCTCGTTTCAACAATACTCACACAACGTTTGTCAACGTCCAGACAAAATCGGGAGTAAAAGGCACTTTTGTGAAAACACAAGAGGTAAGCAGAGCTTACGCTTGTTTTATTTACCCGTTCTTTATTTTATTTTAAACATGCAAAGAATAAGGCAGATAGATAATACTTGTACAGGTCAAAAATTTAGGGCAATGAGAATACCAGCTGATGTTACAGCATTGAACAATGCTGAAAGTGACAAAAAGTGACAGCTTTATTCGTCTGTTCAAGAAGAGAAAAAATGTAATATTTGCTTTCGGAATAAAGATTAAAACGTTGTACCACCTTAAAATGTACCGTAGCAAAAATTGAACAAAAAACGCGCACAGAGAGATCGCCCATTTCGTTGTTTTAAAACTTAGGAATTAAATAGCACGCGTTTCACGCTGTCCAAGACGGATGCCCGAGCCCTACAAGAACATGAGAATGCATGAAGGTCGCGCTTATATCTCAAAATTCCTGACGCTTTTAAAACTCATAGCTGTCACGAATCGGCAACGTTCGCCGGTCCTGGGTACCACGCATTCCTCGCATGCTCGTTTCTCAACAAATAAACACAGCGAAGGGATGGTCCGGACGGGACTACTATCACATCACTTTGCGGTCTGACGAAACAGTGCTGCGTGAACGTTGCAAGCCAGGCGTCATTTGTGTGAGACAAGTCAACGAAAGCATGCAACAGAAAAATATTTTTTGCTCTTGGTCAAACCAAACCAAGTTATTTTACACGCAGAATTTATTCACAAGAACAAGGTCGAAGTCACACGTTCCTTTGTACCAAAACTATTAAACCTGCATTAACATACCATTTCAAGAATGCGCTACAGATTTTGAAGTCAAAGCTTATGTAACAATACAGAATTGAAAACGCACATACGAATGTTTCTAAACATTTTCATTAAAAATCTTGCAATGCAACTTAAAGATGCTTTAGGAGAAATTATCCATACATTTCTATACACTTATGCTGACCACAATTTTAATATGCGGAATTGGAAGGACATCTAAAATTGAACAGGACCTGCAAATCGCCTGATCTTCAAATAAAACTTACCTCTTTTTTCCGTAAACGTGGTGAAGAACAGAAAAAGTGGGGTGATTCGAGATAAAATAAATTTTCTGTTCGCTTTCAACACCTATTAACACATTCATGACATTGTCTTACGCTAAGTTGCCCAAGCCGGTCTTGTTTTCCGGCACAACCAGGTGACTAATCCATAAACGACTGAAAAAAGCGGTACGTATGTTGGTCATTCTACGCACACTCATGTAAAACTTTGCAAACTATAGGCAACAAATCAAAGCTTCCGATTGTCTCGTGTCAAGGGGTGTGAGGGGGTCCGGCTTGTTGGGCCTGATAGCAGTGTGGTCAGCGACGAGCTTCGATTTTCAAAGATAGCGGACCTCGAGCTGAGCAACGTTATTGCTGGTAAGGATGAACGCTTTAACAATGTGCGCCTCTGATGTCGAAAGTGTAAAAATCAGCTGTTAGCGACCGTCGCGTCGCGAAACAGCTCCTGATCTCGGGTCGCACCGCACTTGGCACTAGATAGAAGTTGCCATGATGTCTCTTGTGAAAAGTCCTACCACCTATACACATTGACACGGTCACCGCCGGGCAACTCTCCACACACGAAACCGACCAGCACGCAGTGTGGAAATGCTTGTCGATTACTGATATGTGCTGATTTTATGGAGGTGCAAGCAAGCAAAAGCAAGTCATAAATGCCCCGTCGTTCAAGGTTAGGACTGAAACCAACGCAGTGTGTGAAGCACTTTAGAAGGCTTGCTCAGCCTTTAAACTACAACCTGTTGCCACTTCAAACATTTTGCAATGCCAGTTGTTATCGAGAACGCCATAATTAGAATTCGCTAATAGAGCAATTTTATATCTTTAAAGTCTCACTCTTCTGTAATTAACAACAGCGAACAGATCAAAATATAAATAGCAGGCAATGCGATGCAGACTGCCATATTCACACAGGCGACAGCGATCTGGGAATGTACGCTGCGGTCGATCAGACAACGAACGACTGGTACAACAACAAATTTAATTGCCACGAGTTGGACGCCCGAGTTCAACGCAAGGAACAGCCGTCATGACAACTTACATTGCCTGTCATGCCACTCTTCCACAGAACTGCCGGGTTGGGTCGACATCAAGATTTCAACGACAAAGCAGCCTTTGATAATGTGTGGCTTGCTGTGGCATTTGCCGCAACGCAACAACCTGCGCCCAGGACAGCAATCGTGTTTACAAGACATGAAAGCAAAATCATCACATGTAGGTGACTTAAGATATCGCGAACCTGGAAATGCTGCGTTGCCAACGGACTTCAAAATAAAACAAGTTGTCGTCGGTTGTTGAGATCAAGAATTGTCATGAATGGGACAAGAACGCAAACCCAAGCCAGTAAAACGACAGGTAACGACTTTTTCGACTTAACCTTCCCAACACGGCAGCAAAAGCAATGCAACATGAGGTCAAGACATTTCATCGCTTGATCTGCGAAAGAAAACGTAATGTTCGAAAGCAAATTTTTAAAAAATGCTCTTTCTTTGCGAGAGGAACAATGCTGCATGTCTCGCTTACACGCAAGGGCGATGCGACGAGCGATACTGAAGCCATCGTAAGTCGGCAGTTGTCGCCAAGGGAACATCACAACGAGCGAATGAAATTATTTTTTTAAGAAATTCTATAATTGTCGGTTTAGAAGACGGAAGATAGCGGTCGAGGAAATCGAGACGAGTGAAAGAAAAAGCCTTTCGTGGCCGCCGGCAGCGCTGAAGTTCGTACCGGATTTTCAACATGTTCTCTGCAATCTTTCGCGTTGCCACGATGGACTTCAGCAGCAGGCACGTCAGAGGAGCTAGAAACGTTGGCACTTTAATGTCTCGAAAAGTGAGATGAGAAAGTCGGATCAAAATTGTTTAGTCGCGTCTTGCTCGTTGAGGGTTGGAGCACTGTGCTCTGTTGTTGCGCAAGGATGAGCAATACCCGCACAGTATGTAAGAAAACGAGACTAACGTGATACACCGCCCGAGGTCCCCATACCGCGCTGCATGCATGCATTTTCAGATGCTGCAAACTGAACGATCAGGTCTTATGTCATTTTTGGTCACAAGCGGCTGGGCCCGTTCAAGCAGTGAAAAAAAACCGGAGATATCACGTTGTTGAGGAGCGTCATGGGTTTGATTAGACGCGCTGTCGTGTTTCAAGACATCCAATTTGGGAAAATTTTGTGATGTACTTCGCAGGTGCACGAGGTGTAGTACAAGTGTTTACTTATCAGAGAGCAGCTGCTAATCCGAGAGTTATTTATAATGAAGGCGTACTGTAGCATTGTGCGCGGGCTGCAAGTGGCTACAAAAAAGCTTCAAGAAACGATTAGTACAGTTTTTTGGGGGAAACCTGAATTGTTGCCGTGTAGAGGCAAAAAGAAGGTACTAAATTATTACAAGTGATGCTCTGATTACTTGAACCAAAATCTAAGTATGAAGAAAGAGAAAAATGAACTTCATTTTGGTTCGTCTCTGGATCAAGTCAAGCCCCAACAGTCTGTTGTTTTCTACTAAATTCGACACAGAGCTGACGCCTATTTAAGCGCACGGCGTTGCCGTGTATTTTGGCTGATTAACAACCCAAAAACGATACCGTTTTACCCGACAGAGCAGCTGCTTGATATGAGCCATTTGATGCTCTGCTGCGCCCTGAGTTGTAAGACCAGCAGCGAGAATGCAGCGGATTAACTGCAACTGCACTAAGGACAGTAGATAACAGTACCTCGCGCATAGAACCAGTAATACACGTCCATCGCTGAACAAACTGACGTGGGACAAAGTACGAGGTGACAATGAAGCAGGCACAGTTTTAGCTTAGTGGTGATTGCAGATGCAGTCGTCCTAACATTTCGCTTAAACAGCGCCTGGTGCCAGAGGGGAGCAATACGTCGCAGACCACAACCAGTGCAAGTATGCGTTAATGATCAAAGCTGAAATTTCTAAACATGTTAAAAAAGATTCGAAAACGCATTTGAAGTTCGCTCTAAACTCTCCAGCGCCATGCAAAGTTTGCTCGGCACGGTCTCGCTCCGACTGCTCTGTCCTTCAACTCAGACGTCAAATAACAGACGAAAAGATGCCTGTTGTTCTACTCTGCTTATCTTCTCACGTTCAGCGCGATAGTTGCTTTGTTTTGCAAACGGACCGCCACACAAAACATTTCGCTAGTTATAATATTAGGAGTGCTTAGAAAAGTGACGGAGCGAGTTGGTGATGCTCCAGAAATTTATCGATTGAAAAAAATTTTTGTGGGACTCAACGTCTGTGCATCATGTGCAGAAAGTACCGTCTGATATCAATGCTTGATACCAACGAAAATCCAAACTGTTTTGCATGGCAACAAGCAAAAAGAGCAAACTATTTTAAAAGCAATGGGGAGAGCGCAGGGAATTCATTCAACCTAAAAAAAGCCACCGTACTTTTGTTTCCAAATCCCGCATTAACGCCGAGCATCTGGTAGTGTAGTGATTCGATTAATCAGTAAAAGACACTCCTTTCCATATAAAAAAGGGGGTGTCCTCGTAGAAATGGCCATGCATTTTAGATAGCCATCCAGGATATGGCTGATCGTCGTGGCATCAGGAAGGTCTTTGCGCGCAGCATCGAACAACATAACCGGCAACTGTATGGCTTGGCATGATGTCAGTCAAGGCTGCTGTTCAGAAAAGCGGGTGGACTTCCACACAGGCGAACCTGTTCGAACTACAAGCGCTAAGAATGTAATTATTGCTTTAATGTCACTCTTCGGAGCTGTGTGATTCCTTTAAATGTCAGCGATTTATTTCAGACCCAGCCATTTGGCTGCGTGAAAATTCTGGTAACAGTCTTTCTAATTTGAAAATTAATTGCTGGCGAACCACCCGAAAGCATACAAAATTATGTCGATTACTCAAGAGTTTTATTAAGCAAACCGGGATAACAGATCCATATCAACCGAAAGAACACGATATTTGCAAAAGACTGTTATCCAGCCATGCACACACATTAATAAAAGTCGTTCTCTCCAGCAAGCGAATTATTCCCGGGATTTGGCAAAAAATCCGCCAACGCTCTTGAACAACGCTATCGTGCCAGGAACATTTGATTACATGGCCCGCCCTTTAAAAACCAATCGACATGAATAACGTCGCCTGAAGCGTTCGTGCGTTAACTTGCCGTTGACGTAACAAGCGTACAGCAAACCGTGCTGACAAATCAGGTGTTAATAGCTTTTTTAAAAAAACCTGACGTGAAATTATTGTCAGTTTGATTCACCGCTTTTGGTCTCATCAGTGTTTGCGACATACGACGCACAAAGTCACGCTGCTGCGAGGAAGTAGCTGTCGCTCGTTTTCAGCGAAAGAGATTTCGTTGCACAGTACAGAGTGAGCAGGATGATCTTTCAAAGTTACGCCACGACCCGAAAATGAACATTACGAGGAACGCGAAGGTTCTGCGGAGAAAGTGACACTGATAAAGGTCGTCGACGTTGCGTTTCCACAATAAGACAGATCGGGACTGTACGAAGACAAGACAAATAAAACGGGCACCTTTAAAAAAAATTTCTAATACCTGCCGGGGCAAACTTTTGCGCCCTGACAAGATTAGAACGTTATGACCGAAAGTTGTCGTCGTTGTCGACATGTTGAGAAAATTAAAAGTAAAGCATCCGGATCCTGGATTGAGTGTTGCACAGCTTTAAGAATAGTCAGATGGCACATACAGTACTTTGTTTACAGCTGTTAATAAATATCACAGAAAGTCATTCAGTTCTAAGCGATAAAGAAGTGCGAAACAGTGCATAATCTATAGTTGAGGCAGCCTTTCATGAAGTCGAAGTGATGTGCTGTTTGGCTTTGCGACGTCATCATCGAAACAGGTATTGGCGGCAATCGTGGATCATAACCCAGCAGGTCGACCTCAGGCATCAAACCATGCAGCTCTTCATGTTCTCAGTGAATTTGCAAAACATCGTGTGCAGGACGCTATAATGCTGTGCTGGCGTTTTTCAGAAAGCAGGGTAGGGCAGTAAAAAAACTAGTTTAATTTTTCCTGGACAGTCTAAGAATGTGGATATCAAATCTGTTGTTTCTGTCTTCCGCACTATCCCTGACAAGGTCACAACGCCTCGTCAACTCCAACCAGATCGGTAAGTGGAAGCTGTTGCCACGCAACGCAACGGAGTAAACTGAAGACGACCAACGTCATTTTCAAGGCATTTGTCATGAACCGATAATTATCAGTATTAATTATAATTAATAAATGAAACTAAGAAGATGTTCGAGAGTAAGATCGGAGTGACTGGAATCACCAGGCCGGTGGCCAGCAATTCCAAACCTCCTACAGCAAAAACATGATTTTGGGGTATTCTGCAGACCGAGCTCTTTTGGGGATGAAATTTTGTCTCAAACATAGAAGAAAATCTTATTTCAGGGCTTCAGGCATAGAATTACATTGCAGTGGAGAGCAGTTATGAAAAGGGTTAAAACGCTGAAACACCTTGAGAAGAATACAAATGCTCATCCACAAGTTTCTTTGAAAATCTTGTTGAAATTTCTTTACCAGTGTTTTCTGAATAAACAGAGCTGTTCCCTCGTTGACACATTCCAGAATAACTTATAATGAGACAAATGACGTAAAATGTTTTCGTATATAGCACAACACTATCGTGAGAACAGCTTTAACATGGTATGGGAGACGTTGTTGACCCCTTGTAAACCGCACGGTTGTAATTTGCAGCAGACTTCATTGTCGCAGCTAAATCCAACGCAAACTAGCTGAACGTTGCCAAGTGTTCAGCAGAGAAGATATCGACAGGAAAATACTGTAGGGAACAGCTAGTACAAAAAAACCCACGATGGCATTCTCTTGCAATACACAGGGTCGTCCATGGGATATATTTATCTGTCCCATTCCCATCCCATAGCAATTTATGCCTGTCCCAACTCATGGGACGTTTTCCATGGGATTCCCATAGGAATGACATTCCCGTGGACAAGCCTGGCAATACAGTTTTGTCTCTGTCGTACTTAAACCAATGGAAGGCATCAGCAGTCAAAGCATTAAATTCCTGAGTTGATAGAACGCTTTGATCCACCAAGCCACCCCCAGGGCATAATGCACCGCATGCATTGCTAGTTGCTACTCCTAATTTGGTCGAAGTACTGAAGGTAACAAAACGACCGTCTGCGCCAATTCTTGATTTTACCACACTCTCTTGCTTGAGCGATTCACGCGGCAGCCATCGGCTCTTGATGTTTATGTCTTGGAACAAACGGGTCAGAAAGACGGGCCGATTTTAGAAAGCGCGAAACAGTGCTTGGGATTTCTGGCGTTTTTAGAAGGACAACGAAATGCAGCGGCGCAGACACTGGTATTGCTGCGGATACAATCAGGGTTCATTAATTCTGTAGCAATCAGCCGTAACTTTTATCACCGTGAAAAGAGGCAATTGCACACTGCGAAAAACATAGCTACCTGCGTATAAACGATCTACAGCCACACAGCGCCCTGGAACACATAGGCATAGCCAGGGGGGGAGCCGAAGGGGCCATGGCCCCCCAAAATTTTTGGAAAATATAGTCATTTTGTGCTTAGAGAGGCGTTTTTCCAAATAAAATAGTGTTATTTGACAAGAATCATACACTTTGGCCCCCCCAAATTTTTGGGCTGGCTACGCCACTGCTGGAACACACAAATAACAACAAAATTTCTGCCCTAGGGCTTTTCTAACTGCATCTATGCGATGCGTCACTGCATAAAATTAATTTCATTGCGATTTATTACCTACACAGCGCGTCCGACCAAAAGCTGACCCGCTGTTGAAACCACGCATTCAAACGTGTACTCTGTAGTTGCCAGCTCCAAAAGTCATAAGAAGTGAAAAATCTCGTAATGAATCACGTTGGAAATGAACAACGAAGTTTATCTACTTAACCCTGCAGGAACAGCCGGGGCAGTTACCCGGTATTCTGGGCTAAACTGGCCTGTTGGTGATCCACATCACAAGTTTTAATCGGATTTCAGTCTCGACAACATTGTAATGCTGTCAGCTGCGTCTAAGTGAAATATCAGGCGCGAGTTCAGCCGGTCAAGTTCAAAAACATTTCTTCCTCTTCTAGTTCTAAATCCCATGGCGTGATCGCGTTGCATTTTGCTGGATAGAAATAGTGACAGTGTGCCGTGCGTGGGATCGGCTTGCATAAGTGTCAGGTGCAGCAGATGTGTGGCTGAGAATTGGAAAACAGAAATTTTTCGCGTTGCAGGGAGAAGGTGCGGTGGACAGATGACTGGAATTTCGGGAAGTTTCGCAAGTCCGAATTTTGGCGAAGGTCAAAACTACCCATCGAACGTCAACTGCACGTGGACAATTACGGTGCCGCAGGGGTTTTTAATTGAGGTAAATGCGCATTTCCCAAACAACTGTCAGTGTTAATTGTTGAAAAAGCGTCTAACTGTTTTTTCTCCGGGTGAGCACCGAATATATTGCGGTATATCAGCATCGAATTGGAATATCACCAAACGTCAACTTCTCGTGGTATGTTTTAAGATAAAAAAAACATTTTGGGGTAAATTTGCATTTGCAGTTTAAATTTGTCTTCATGGATGTGGAAGAACAACCCCCGGAATGTCCTTTTGATGGACTTATTCTACACGATGTAAAAACTGGGTTCACTGCCAATCCGAAAAACGACCAAGAGATAACTAAATACTTGGGAAGAACGAGATATTGTGGTGGTTCGAAATTTCCGAACGTTGTCAGTAAAAGCAGAAAAGTCGAGGCTATTTTTTATGCGGATGAAAGCAGCCAGGAACGTGGTTTCAACGTGACATGGAAAGCGGTGCCTGTACAAGGGGGTGAGTTGCTTGACGGACTAGGTCCGTGTGGTCCAACTGCAGGCCTGCGGGCTGCATGTGGCCCACCGACATAATTTTAACGGCCCGCGAGCTCTCTCAGTACTGATTTAATGTTGTGTGTATATTACATATAAGCAATTTTAGTTAGAACGAGCATAACATCTTTTGATAAGAGTTGGGATGCCTGTGGTCGAGGTGTCGGCGGTGCAAGTCAAATCTAAAAGCAGAAATTAAATGGTGGACGAAACACCGGACGATGGTCTCCGACTTGCTCTTGCTACCACCAACACTAGTACTGGCATAGGACCGATATTGTCAGAGACGCCTCGACCACAGGTATCCTGCTCATAGAGATTTGTAATACATTTCTTTTTGCTTGCAACAATTTCAATGACGCAGTCACTCATCTTCCAGTTGCAAATTTTGTGAATCTGCTGTTTCATACATCATTTAGAAGCGGCCCGCAAGTTGTCATGGTTTTATAAACTGGCCCGTAGGTCAAAAGCACTTGGATCACGCTGGACTAGGTAAATGCAAGTGCATAGCTAGTATAAACTTTTTGCATGACTAAAAGGAACGGATACAAAACACTTGGGGCCACTGACCCATTTTCCTTGATGTTTTGCAGTGGAACACATGAGAATACTTGTGGTTTCGGTCTCCGTTGTTTTTCTTACAGCGACGCTAAACATACGAAACTCACGGAAAACGCGACGCGGAGTCACGTGATTTCGACAACACAAAGCGATTTCTTAAAAAACTTCAATTAAAACAGTGAGCAGTCCACACGCAACGAAATCGCTTCTAGATGAAGTTGGCGAACAGCAGCGAGTGTGCGGCTGAGAATGCGGTCAAGAGGTTGAAGCCTGCAGGCGATCTGTGAACGTAAGACGCAATAATGCGTTTATTTAAAACTATACGCAGATGAGCATGACTGCAACTTCGACAAGGGTTGGTGCGGAGGCTGGGAAAACCTGGATGCACCACAGGATGATTTCGACTGGACACTGAACAGCGGTCAAACGACAACTCCCCTCACTGGACCCTCCTTCGATCACACTACCATGACCAAGAGTAAGTGATGTTGAGACGCAGACTTTGATATTGTAATTGCCGCGAGCAAATATCGGTTTTAATGCCGTTGACGTCGGCATCACGCTTTGCAAGTCTACACAACCTTACTGTTTATAACAATTTCCTGACAGCACTGTAAAACTCGCAGCCAATTCGTGGGTTCCAGTTCTGCTGGACACGCACACAAGTCAGTTACACTGGTGTTTCTTTGCCGGCCAATAACACGATCAACTTAATTTCGTGCCAGGGTCAGTGGCGCCAGCGATTAGCCTTGTAGTGTTTGTAAAATTGTGCGCCTACCACAGTTAAACGTCAAATTGCCAGGTGCGGGTTGCAAATGCGTCCCCGCTCTACGACAACTTTCATTTGAAAAACACTTCTTTTTTCTTTTTTACAGACGGTTACTACGCGTACATTGAGACTTCTTTTCCACGTCTTCCGAACGAAACGGCCGCACTGGTTACGCCAAGCGTGCGGTTCGCAGCCGAAGAAACTGAAATGTGTCTTACGTTCTGGTAAGAGCTTAAAAATTTGGCATCACTTGACGCGAAACGTTTCTTGTCCTGCGAACGACTTACAGAGAAACGACCAGGCTCAGCCAACGTTCGACGTAGTTCAGGCAGTCCCGTTGATTGAACGAAAACCGAATGTATCTGGAACAAACGCATTGGGAATACGAAAGTTGTCCGTGTACTGGTCTTGTCAGCAAAAAAATCAATTACCCCTTTTTGCTCTTCCTATGAGTTTTAGGAAACGTTCACAGAAATGCCACCAACTTTCACACGATGCCGATTTATTTTCCACGAAAAACCTTTGTCTCAGCCGGCGTCACAAATCGTGGAAACGATAAACATTTTATGGCAAACGGTTTCCGACCCTCTTCATAAAATCCAATGTCAGTAACTGTGGTACTTCTCCGTGAGGACATGTACTGCTTATTTTCAGGTTTGTTGATTTCTTATTTTTCTTCAATATATTTTACTGCCATTTCATTACACTTACCACTGAAAAAACAAAAATGAAAGATTTCGAACGACTTAATAACAGAAGTAGAAGAGACTCAGGAACAAGTTGTTGCTCAACGTGGACATGATTTGCCGCGGCCAGTGACTCGACTCGAAGCTTGGGACCCTGACTCGTATGTGTTAAGAATCAAATTCAGCTTGCAGATTTATGGCTTATACCAGGGGTGTCAAACATACGGCCCGGGGGCCAAAATCGGCTCGTTCCGAGGTTGAATCCGGCCCGCGGGATGATTTTGTAAAGTAAAAACTTCTTTATTTGCTTAAGAAGTTTATCCGGTTATACTTCGATAACTGGCGACTAGATTTCAATTACTTGAAACCTTAACGCAATTGCTTATATTTTATTGTTTTTCTCAGGAGAAAATTTCCCGTTTTCTGCATATTTCCTTTTGCATATTCACACCAGTTTGAACTTTCAAACAGGTATGAACGTGCAAAAATTCAACTACTGTTGATAAAGTTTAACACTAGAAATCCGAGGAAAAATATACCTTGAGCTCCAGCGATGTCGATTTCGAAGCCTTCGGAGTTCTAGGTACAACTCTAACAAAAATTTCCTACGTAAAGCTTCTATTCCAATTATTGACCGAAAAATAAACTGTACAGAAATCTATTCGACCGGGTAAAATTTGAGAATCGGCAAACCGCAGCACCTGCAGAAAATAGCGCATTGAAATTTTAAAAATGTTGAAATCGATAACGCCGGAGTTCTAGTGTTAAAAAACACACAGAAATGTTAACTAAACCCACCAACTCAAGCAACTTCCTATTTCAAACATTATGGAGCAAAAACGCGGATGACATCTTTGTAGTTGGAGTGAAAACGCGGAGGACATCTTTGTAGTTTTTCGTGAAAATACAGTAAAAGCGAAGGAAATTGTATTGTGGCGTAATAAGGACGTATTGTTAGGTGCAGAACTCCATGCTCTGACTTGGGCTTTGCCTTTCCTTAAATTGCTCAGTTTAGCCTTTATTCTCTATTCCGTGGCAGCCTCGTTACCCAAAATGTCTTTATCGAAAAAGAGAAAATTTGACAAAGGATGCAGAGTTTTCCAAGACACTTGGTCCGTTTCCTACTTTTTTACGGAGGTGAATGGAATTCCTGTATGTTTGCTGTGTTCACAGCAGGTTTCAGTGGTGAAAGAATATAACATTCGAGTGTTTCGTAAATGTTGCTCCTTAAATGTGCTAATAAACATTTCCAGATAAGCTTGAACTTTTTGCATTAAAGTTATGAAAACAGTTGGAAGTTGTCAATACTTATAACCAGGGTGTTGTACATTGATTATATTGGTCCGGCCAGCTTGAGATTAAGTTTGCCTGAAGTGGCCCCTGAACTGAAACGAGTTTGACACCCCTGTCTTATACCGTGTTTTGATGGGCATCAGATCGCCTGCATTCAGTAAACGAGTTAGTTACTTATGGTCTTCCCAGCCTCTGAGCTTTGAAAGGTGGCAGGAAAGTTCATTCGCGATCTGGTGGTGATCCAAGAGGTCGTAAGCTTGACCCGTGACCTCCGTCTTAAGCCCCAAAGCACATACTGTAGACCAGGGGTCACCAACCTTTTTGAAACTACGTGCTACTTCGTGTGTACCGATTAATGCGAACTAGTTTGATACAAACTTCTGAAATAAAAATTTTGCTCAATTTACGTTCAATTATTTTAGTATTAATATTCGTTAACGTGAAGACAATAACCATGCTAACGTTATTTTTACAACAGGCCCGCGGGCGACCTACTTGGTCCTTGCGGGCGACCTGGTACGCGCGGGAACCACGTTGGCGACCCTGCTGTAAATGCTCAGGCATGGAATGGCGGCATTGACGAATCGATTTAGAGCAGCTGTGTCCAATTCGCGGTTTTGTGTCGCCCAGCAAGCTTTTAATTATCATGTCAAACACAGCGACAACCTGCGGCTTTATTTTGATAATCTTAAATTCGACATTTCCGATGCAGTTGTCTTTAGTGCCTGTTTATCATGAATTACGCGCCGGTAGATTTCCACGTTTCCAATGACACCTCGGTGCAAAGCTGATTTATATGTTTCTGGTTTCTACTCACGGCTCACGTTGTTCTCTGCACTCTAAATTTATTTCTAACTGCTATTATTGTGTTATTAGCCTAAACGTGCCTGTGGCATATGTTTGGGAGTGATTAAAAGTATCATAGAGTGATTACAGGTATCATGCAGTCGTAAGCACTGCAGTTGGTATTCTAACTAAGTCATTCAACGTGTGGTCCTCATAAAAATAGTGACATAATTTTTGGCTCAGTAAGGCATTTCGGTTGGGCAGAGCTGTCTTAGAGCATTTAGCCTCGCAGAGACACAAACTTGCAGTTTGCCGAATAAAAATTTGCAAATAAAACATGCGAAACAAAACGAAACGTTGGAGATTTACCCACCACCAGAACTGATTCGCTTGAGGTTTTTACCACTTCGCCACCATTGGCGCAAGTTGCAAAACTTCCCAAATTGGCGCTGCGTTGCAACAGCGGAGGACGGCAAACCTCCTTTCTTGCCCCGAGGATTTAATGTAAATTGAAGATCTGAAGCTGGCAAAGACGCGAGTTTGTTGTAGCTCGCGACGTTAAGCATCTGGACATTTCTGCACTCATCAAACCACACCTCACAGTCAACAACAAGCCCTTTCGTCGTCTCGCCAAATGCCACAGCACCGCCTACACTGCATGGCACGCTCTAAAAGTCTCTCGACCCGATTAACAGAAGATCCTTTTTCAGAGCATTCCTCGCGATTTGTTCTGTGAAATGCAGAATAGCGGCCAGCTCGAAAAACACACCAATAACAGAAAGGAGCTTAGCGGCATTTGACGACACCGCGCATTACTGTTACTTTCACTGTACTGCAAGCACTGCTCTGCAGTTTACGCTCTACTTTTATGACTCGAAATTAACACTTTAAGCTTTCATGCAACTAACACTTGAAATAAAGCAGTTGTTCGTTATTTTCTTTTTGCCACAAACCCGAAGCATACGGCACGCGCCCTAAAAACAATTTAGAGGGAAGTTCGCGTCACCAAATTTAATGGTGTAGGACAGGGGGGTGGGCAATTAATTTGGTGCGAGGGCCACTTTGAGAAGGCCGCGTTTAGCGGAGGGCGTACCTTCTAACGCAGATAGAAGCAAGTCGATGGAATTAAAAGAAAGTCAAGGTTCAAGGTATCCTCAGCATTAACGTTTGCTGTGATAAATTGGAGATTTCAGATTTGAAGATTTTTTCCTGAATGGTTCCGCGGGCCACTGAAAACGTTGTGGCGGACTGCATGCGGCCCGCGGGCCGCCACTTTCCCACCCCTGGTGTAGGAGATGTGACAATAGAAATTCGTTTGGGAGTCTGTCGCAAATGTTCACACAAAAGCAGAAACAAATCTTTGGCGTATGGTTTTGACCAGCGCCTTGCACTTGGTAAACTGACTGAAAGAAATAATGCTACAGGGCGTTCGTCGCGCGGTAAGTCGACCCATGCTATTCATACTTTCCAGCACTTGCTTGAAAAGTACGGTTTCAACTGATGCTACTGAAGATTATCTTTCGCAGGTACTACATGTACGGCCAACACACAGGTGTACTAGCTGTGGCGACAGCGGTTGGCAACACCAGCACCATTGTGTGGCTAAAAGCCGGTCAGCAAGGAGCGCAGTGGAACCAAGGCCAAGTGAGGATACCGCGCCAAGACACGCCGTTCAAGGTACGCACGACTTTGCCTAAGTTGGTTGTCAGGCGTCTGCAGCGACGTCAACTTACTTGTTATATGACGCCATAAAGCGCTGAATTCCAATCGTAACAAGCATGGTCTAAATGCAGATCATGTTCGTCGGAATTCGAGGGAATGGTCACCAAGGAGATATAGCGATAGACGACGTCATCTTGCAAAGAACGAGCTGCGCATCAGCGAGCGCAGGAGATGGGGCGACGTCAGCTTCGTCAACAACAACCGCCACGCAACTGACAGGCAGGAATCGTTGATTGCGTTGTCACTGCCGTAAAATCGGCAATCGCTGGCAACGAGAACGCCCGACGCGCACTCTTGGCAAGCATCAAACTTCACATAAAATCCAAGGACCAACTCAACCTTGCGTGCAGGCACGCAGCCACGGTGCAAGCGCCCGCAGGGCCAACAGAAATTGCTGTGAATGACGATCACACAACCTGAATTGCTTCGGTAGAGAACAGATTCGGCATTTGCTCAGCAGGTCGAGCAAGAACGTCGCCACCGTGGAACTTTCTCTTGTAACGCCTGCGGGCGCAGTGCACGAGGAGAAATTTTAGGCGTAAGCACAGATCTGGACATTAACACCTATATGCAGTAGGACAATAACACCTATATGCACATGATCACACAGATCACTCACGCAGATATTATTGGGAGTACGTTAGGAGTGCGCTAAGCAGATACAAAAAAGCTGCATAATTGCAAATTTCACGAGATAGTCTTGTGGGTCCTAGGCTCTCATCAAACAATTGTCAGTTCTGAGCATCTATTATCAAAGTTGGCACTGAAGTGAAAACCTGAAACATACGTATTCTATTACATTTCCTTAACAGAGACGACTATTGTTGGCACGATGCTCTGCGAGAATTTGAGATTGAATGATGATTTTTCGCAGATTCATGAGACAAAACGCGGGCTCACCGACCATGCTTCAAAAATATGTACATCCACCGAACCATGAATGTGTACAACATCCACCGAACCCCAAAGACATTCAGTGTTTTCAAAGACATGATATTTTCGTATGAAATCCATCGTCAACAATGTTATAGATCGTTCCTTTAAAAGTTTTGCTATTTCTTTTTGCAGACACGAGTCAGAGCACGAACGGAACTGACGCAGCGACTAGTAAGTGTGTTGTTATAAGTAAATGAATTGTTGAAGCAGAGCTGTTATGTGTTGAGCTACAAACATTTGAAGAACATCAGTTGTTCTCAAATTCCCTGCTTCGCTTGTTAAAAAAATAATTTAAATGAACTGAACGCATAAAATATTATTATCAAAGACCTGGAGAAACGCGGTCAGGTGTCAAGTTCCATCGCTGCATTAACAAACTAAGCCTTGCTCTTGCATTTGGCAGCACCCGGATGTCCACAAAACTATACATCGTGTTAAACTTCAGCCAAACATCGCCAATCAACATGTTTTCGAATATCTGCAACTTCGTTCCTCAAACTAATGCGCATGTCGCTTCCAGTTGCGTCGCAACAACAAGCAGCGATATTTTTAAAAAGTTGATATTATTATAAAAAAACGTGTTTACTTTACACAGGGGAGCGTATGTCGAGAGCGCGTATTTTATTTAAGTTCCGATTGCAGTGCATGCCGACAAATGATCCCGTAACGAAAAAGCTCGCTCGAAACACTTCACCCAGTGGATCAGTATATACTTGCGCCGCGGTCACTGCTAACGATGGAGTGTAAAATTGACGGATCTGATTAAACTTTCGCGCAGTTTTTTACACTTGATATCGTTGGCAGACTGCACCGAGTGGGATTATAAGTGCGCGTCGGGATTCAGCTGCATACCGCGCTACTACCTGTGCGACAACTACCAAGACTGTCCCGACAACGACGATGAAGCAAACTGCAACGGTAAGGTCAAAAGGTCGCAGGCAAAACGACGACACGCCCTGTCGTTTCAAGCAAGAGCCGCCGTTCGCTTCCGACAAAATGCAGCAACTGACAGTTCCGTAAAAAACGCGGCTGGAAATAACTGCGAGAGCTACAACGTACACATAAAGGCAGAGCTCGCTGCGAACAATCCATTGAGACCAGATCTGCAAGACTTCAAAACGAACGGCTCCACTGTTTACAGTTTTCTGTTAAAAAGGAATGCCACCGGCGTTTAACATCCAGAAAACGCCAGCTGTAAACGTTCGCTGAACGAATCAATCAGCGTGATCCGGTCCCCTGATGATTTTGACCCCCTTCTTTCTCTCATCACGCAGGCACCTCTAATAATCTACCGCCGTTGGTTACGACGCCGGCGACCGGCGATTACGACATCGGCGATTACGATAACTACGACGACGCGGATGCCAACACCGCTGCGGCGAGCACTACGTCATCGAACACGCACTCAGGTTCTGTCACCAATGACGCACGCCGCACGTCTGACGTGAGGGCAGCGGATGCAGAAAGTCAATCGACCGTTTCGCTGTCGCCGACGAAAAAAACAGTTCTCCCGGCAGCAAACAAGACGCAGGCCTTTCCGGAATACACCAAACAAACGACAACCAGCAGTGAGTGGTCTTGTCATGCCGTATCCGCAAAATGCGTGTTGGAATTTCGTTTTGTCTTTCCAGCTTCGCTTGTTGTTAAAAAATAATTAAATACACAGAGCTTATAAAATATTATTATCAAAGATTTAAGAAACGCTGTCAGGTGTCAAGTTCCAACGCTGTATTAACACACTAAACCTTGTTCTTGCATTTGGCAGCATCCGGATGTCCAGAAAACTATACAGCGTGTCCAAACGGCACATGCATTCCGCTGGTTTGGTTTTGCGACCTTGTCGCCGACTGCCTGGGCGGCGAGGACGAGCAGGGCTGCCCAACAGCAGGTAAGCTGCGAGTCGCGTCTTAGTCGATTGCACCTGTGAGAACTTGACTAAGAACGGGCCTGCGGGTGGTTTGGCAGTCCATGAGAGCTTTTGGACATTCTGGGCCATTTGCCAGCTGTTGGCTATAGCTGATTAAACAAATCAACGTAGCCATCAACATATTTACATTATCCAAACCTTTCCCATCCTGAAAAAATTATGCTTTCTGTAATCAATATTACGAAGTGAATGCAACTATCGCTGCCACGGGCTGGAAGTGAATACACGTTCACAATCAGTCCATCCGATGTAAAATATTCACATCGCCAGGTCAGTTTCAAACTTGTGTGCAGATTTGCAAGCCGTTGGTGTTGTGCACTTCTGATGTCTTGGGGTCAGAGTAAATTAGACAAGAAATGTGATTGCCTTCTCAATCTTTCCAGATGAGACTGAAACGGAAAATCAGCAACTTTTACAATTTGAAAATGCATACCAGTTCAAAAATATCTGCTTCTTTTGCAACAGAGCCCTTGTTGGAAACCACTACGCAGGACTACTTCAGTGAATACGAGAGCAACGACGAGACTGATTTTTTTACCGATCCATTAGCCAGCCCCAGCATAGAAGACGCAACAACACCAACAACAGCAGCAACAGTAGCAACTACAAAAGCAACAACAACAACACAAGCAACAGTAACATCTAGAAAAACAGCAACAACAACATCAGCGGCAACAACAACACCAGCGGCAACAACAACAACAGCACCAACAACTACAACAGCAGCAGCAACGACTGCAACAACAACAGCAGCAGCAAAAACTGCACCACCACCAACAACGTCAAGTACCTCTCAAACAGCTGGTTTATCAACTACAGACAGAAAAATAACCACAAACTACATCAAAAGAACACCGTCGGGAGACAGAGAAGCTCCATACACAAGCAATCCCACATCAGTGGCAGTAAAATCAACTACAAGCACTGCTTCGCAAGAGAAAGAACTGGCAACATCGAACAAAAGTGACGTAAAAACAACTTCCTCTCGCCGACCCGAAACCACAGAAAAAAACACTACTTCGACTGTTTCGACTTCTACCACGCTGAAGATCACGAGTTCTGGAAATCCGAGCACGACCGTCGTTTCTTCAAAAGCAATCGCGTCAACTGCCCTCTCGGAAAAGATGAGTGCAAGCCCTAATCGAGCAGTCAGCACCATTGCATACCTGCTAGGCGCCACCGAAGACGCAGGTGGCTTAAGCAAATCAACCAGCGGCCGCATACTGTCCACAACCACTGCAAAGCCACCAGCAAGTAGCACCATCACCGACGGGCGTGCACTGACCTCTAGAGGTTCATCTGCAGCTAGCAGCACACCGCAAGACGTCGCCAAATCGACGTCACCAAGCGAAAAACCTTCAACGGATCAAGTGAGCAGCAAGAATCCAACCCGCTTTACTCCACGACTATCGCTGCCCACCTCAACCGAAGCCAGAAGCACACAGCAAAACGTAACTGTTGATATCACAACAACGAACGGTGCCGGTCGAGTCACCCGCCATGTGTCAAGTCTGAGTTTAGTGTTTGTGGTGCTGGCCGCTTTGTCATCGACAAGAACGTCAACGTCGTGACTTTAAAGAGACTCGTCCACTTTAAAAAAAACTTGAAGCCAAACTCACGTTTTTTGCCAACCGCGGATGAGACCGCGCAAAACTGGAACTCACTGTTTAAGGCGCGCAGGCGACAAAGCAATTCTTCGTGTTTAAATTTTTTCGAACTCTATTGTTTTTATTTCAGTTTGAGACACGAAATATGAATGGAATCAATACGGTCCATTGCATTTCTGTGGAACAAAAATAAATGACGAAGGTGAACCTTTTCTTTTCAGCGGATGTATCAGACAAAAACCCGCACCGTTTTGTTCATTGGCACATTTTGTCACACTGCATGTGAATCTCGCGATCCGTGAATATACTCCGTACTTTTTATTATTAATCCGTACCTGGCTAGCTTACCTTTTGTATTAAAACAGCCTTTCCGTGGAAATAAAGGCTGTTGCACAATATCGAGACTGTTCGCCTATTTAAATCAAGCTTTAGGAAATAGTTGGTAGCAATACTTGTTTTTTTTTACTTTTCATAACAAAACGTGATGAATGCTGAAAGAAATAAGTTACCATCATTAGCACCGCTGCTTTCAAGGTTTTCGATTGACCAAAATAAAAATTTGAGGTAAATGAAGCGCTAGTTAAACAAAAACGTAACGCAAAAGATCGGAAGTAAGTTTACAAATCACTCGCTAGTCGTGACCAAAGGGAAACGCTGTAAAAATTTCAAACGCTTTAGGAAATTTAAACAAGTTCAGGCGATTATAGCCACTCACCAATTCCCATCTTCCGAACAAGATGCCAATCGATGGGAATCTCTCTGGTTCCAAGCAACGCAGAAAACAGTGTTGTCGCCGTGCTGTGCATTGGAACGACGGTTCAGAGAACCAAAGCACAACTGATGCTAGTTTAAATATTTAGGAAACTGCAGCGAAAATACAGCTTCTGATGTGTGTCAAAGCCGGAAAGCAGCAGAGTGGCAAAGCTTGCAAACACGACCTAGCCGTCTTATTGCATGCAACAGACATGGCCATTGCGAGATTTTATCGCATCTTTAAAGTGCTATGGAGTGCGGGCGAAAGCTTCCAAACATTGGTATCTAGCACTCGTATATGGTAAGTGTAGAAGCTGTTCGCTTGGTTAGTAAGCCAGAAACACGATATAAGCACAAGAACCAGGCGGACTCGCAAATGTTGACATGGTTCCAGTCAGTACGCGAATGAGATGAGATTGTTTTTTAAACCCCGACCTGAGCCAAAAATTCCACAATGTTTATTTGAACAGATTACCGCGCGTGAACGTCAGACAGACGTAGACAAGACATTTTAAAAACAAGCCCTTGGCCGTATTGCATCACACATGTAAGGAACTCTTCGTCCACATGGCCATTAGTCTATGTGACACTGTTTTTTGGGGGCCATAGACGGAAATGTTTTTGAATTGACCGAAAAAAGTTAAATCATTTCGATCAGAATGTTTGAAAATATAGGCTAAAAAACACTGTCGTGGTGAGTTTTAATACAATTATGAGACACATGACCGAAATGTTTCAGAGACATAAAATGTCTCAGCAAAATATGATCGAAATGTTTCAGCGAAAAAAAACAGATGTGACATTGCGGCCACCTGGCTGTGGCTCAGAAACTTGTTAAAATGGTTTGTCGCTAAAGACGAGTGGTTGTCTGTTTTCACTTGAACAACATATTAACATGCCGCTGAATTTGCACCGAACGTCAGGCATATTACTGATGCAAATAACACCGACTTTCGAAAATGCAAAAAAACGTCACGATCAACGAGAACACGCCTCTCCTCCACCTCTCTGAATCGACGAATTATCTTCGATTTCGTCAGATCCCACACAAACATTCCTCTTTTCCTCGTGCCGCACGCTATGCAGTTCAGGTCGGCTGGTGAAAAAAATCAGCGACGCATTAAATGAAAATACAGGCACACCATGTTCGTCTGGATTGAGAAAAATGAAATGGGACTGTTTCGCTATCCTGTTAAAATTTCAATAAATTTCCTTCAAGTATCCAGGTGTTGGTTGATGGGAATGTTGTGAACTTGTAGCAGAACAGAAAGCCCGAGTCTCAAGTGGTAATTTCCTATTTCGGGCAGAGGGGAACCAATTGCAAATTGGAGAGAGCGGCGATAGAGCAATAGCTTTGGAAAAATAACCCTTTCGTTGTAAAGTGGTCATAACTGCCCATACAACGACAAACAGTGCCTTGAAAATAAAGTGGAATGTAATCGTATTGTGCATCTAATTCTCGCATTCGGTATTTATGAGGATAACATCGTTTGCAAGAAACATCTCAATATGTGAGAAGGATAAGCGATTGCCCTTACATACGTTATAGCAGATACAAAAATCATAACAAGGTTATGCCTTCATCTTTGTGAAATAGCGAGAATTGTCTTTATATAACACAGAAATCGTCACGCAAAAAAACTCTTCTTCAACAGAGTTTGTGAGGCCAAAATAAACAAGCAAACAGCGCAGCTTCTGTCAATACATATAATGTCAATACAAATAAAAAATTTTGTCAATACAACAAAAATACATATACATATTAACTGAAGAAAATCTTAAGTCAGTTTAAAATCGTTTTACCGGCTTCACAACCTTGTCAACAGCGAAGCTATACTTCTGTCGCTCACAGGCGCAAGAAAGTCGAAAAAAGTAAAGGAACGTGTTGCGCATTACCCGGTGCCCACGATACCGAGTAGATCACTCCCTCGTTGCCCGTGGTGGTTTGCACGGTGGTGAGGTCGTCGACCGACCACAGCTTCACCGTGCCGTCGAACGACGCCGTAGCGAGGAGTTTCGGATCGCTGGGCTTAAACTTGCAGTCGAAGATCGTTTCTACGTGTCCCTGCGAAAAGGACCGACCAGGTGAACGAAACGCTTGATGCGAAAACGACCCGGCGTTCCGAAAATTGTCGCCGGGCGAACAACAAGCTCTTTGAAGGTATGCTTGCCAAAAATGCAACTCAGAAGAGGTAGCGAGATACGATCGAGCAAGTTTCAAACAGCTGTGCAACATGTACAAGACGGAAAACGCAGCGACATTCGCTATTTATCTGTTACTTTCACAAATTTACGTATTTAAAAATGTTTGTCGATCATGTAGTTACAACATCCAGGGGTGAATGTTAGGGGAAGCGAATGAGGCGGCCGCTTCGGGATCCACCTTTTTCAGAGATGTCGTGGCGGGCCCACCTTTGGGAGTCTCACGCATAGTTTTTGCATTGTTTTAGCAGAAAGCTTATAACCACTCTAGAGTAGTGGTTCTCAAAGTGGTAGATATCGAACCCCAGGGGTCAATTAGACCATCCAAGGGGTCGAATGGGGGTCACTGAATGGCCAGGGGTCAATGAATAACTGCTCGGGTCTACTGGAGCCATGAAGCTTCCGATTCAAAATTATTGTTAATCGGGCAAGGAATGCAAACGGCGTTTTTCAACAAATGAAACAAAATTAAGAGGGCTGATCAAATCTCAGCTACAGTAGTTTAAAAGTACAAGTACTCAAATTTATTTAGACACGTACTTTCCTTGTATTAGTAACTGTTGGGCTAGGCCACGGGGTCTACAGAAAATTGTATACTTTAATTGAGGGTCAACGTTCAGAAAAGTTTGAGAACCACTGCTCGAGAGCCATATATAAATAAGCTCTGAAACAAGTCATGTGTTTTTCAAAAATAAAACAAAAAATTTGTGCCAGTGGAGAACTTTAACGTGTTGTTTTGGGGGCCCTTTCTGAGAGTTTGCCTCGGGCCCCTAAATTCTATTATCTACTCCTGACAACAGCCCTAACTACTGCCCAAATTGCAGGGCATTGAACCACTTTTATGGCACAATTTCTCAATATAAGTAGCCAATTGCACTAAAATTGTTTTATGCTTTCCCAAGTTTACTCTCTCCCTGAATCCGGCGCCCGTAGCCAGGTTTTACTGTTTAAAATAACTTTTTCTGAGCACAACAAAATTTGGGGAGGAATAAAAAATTTTGGGGAGACCTACCCCGGACGCCCGGGGCTAGTACGGGCCTGCTCAAGCTTTTGGGAAAACGTAATTCCAGCATAGTTTAAAATCGCGCGGGCATCTGTTTGCCATAACAGTTCAACAAACGCGATAAGATTGCGCGCTATGCGTATGTAATATCGAATATCGGTATGTCGCTGGCCAGAATACAAAGCGATTTTATCGACACGACGTTAATCCTCACAAAGGCTCGTTCTTGCTTTTTCAGTGAGACATCTGTGCATCGGGTAACGCCGTTCGAACGTCTGCGAGCATGACTGCAGAGCAAAAGGATCTTTGACAAGATAACCGGTCTGAGTGGGATCTTTTCGCTGCAGCACTGACCTGCTCGCGAAGGAATTCCCACTTCCTGTTCTGAAGGCTGTACAAGCCTATTCCGCCGTCCGCGAACGTACAGACCACCTTCGCCGGTGGAACCGAGTAAGACTGAGATGGAGCAGATGACGACGAGCTCAGTCGTGGTCGATGCGGCTCTATTTTAGTCGCTGACGTCTCTTTCTGACCTGTAACACACGAGAGAAGCAAAACTGTCTACTCTTGTTGCTTGTGCAAAATACTTGGCACGCTTTGATAACGTTAATGCAAGCGAGCAGAAGAAGAGAACAAGTTAAGACTCGCTGGTGTGGATGTTGCTTCGCTCTATAAAGACCTTGTCTGTTTTTCTTGGTAACAACGAACTGCTGGTTATTTTCAAGCAAGCCACCAAAAGTTCGAAAACCACGTGAACTTTTTACAATAAACATGTCAAAAATCGCGTATGTTTAGATAGAACATCTTACAGGTTGTGGAATGTAAGCAGCATATCCTGAACGAAAAGAATAAAGAATAAACCAAGACTGGTTATGTACTGTACTCTCATTACAAGCTTAAAGACACTTTCCATAATAAAAACTTTACGTTACACTTTATCTAATTGAATCCACAGCAGCCTTGTAGGACAGTTCTCCAGCTTTAACAGCTGCAACTAGAGGAAATATGCGAGACTCTCTTTAAAGTCCTATCACAATGAAGCATCTGACCTCTCAAAATTTCGAGCGCAGTGTGCAAGCATTCATACCTTCAAACCTTTGCGCCATCAAATACAAAACATAAAGAATTACATCTACACTCATGAGGCAGACGTGAGTCAGATCTGGATTGGTCGTTAGAAAAAACGAATGCCTGAAGTCAGTTAGGACCCAAAGCTTGGGCTAAATGACAATGCCAAAGCTATCAAGCACTTACCTGACGACAGTGTGTCTAAAGTTTGCAGACAATGAAATCCGGTTGATTTGAGATTGATGCTCTCGAGAGGCGTGTGGCGTGAAGCGCTCCACAACCGCAGGACACCTGTCTCTTGATCTTGGAATGAGAAGTAATATACAACAACATGAACGTTTGAAGGTGCGTACACGATTGAAGGTCTTCAAAAATACTGTGTAGCTACATAACGACTAGGATGCATCCGTGACCGAAGACTGTCGAAAAAGTCGAGACCGACATCGAGACTCAAGAGGTTTTGCGGAAACTTTTGTTGGTTTTTTTGAAGGCCATAACACTTGCGCTCTTTAACTCTTTAATGCAAAAGCATTGCTCTCAACACAGAAAACAAATTCTCACAATTAGAAAACTCATTTTCCGATGTGCAACAAGAGCACTATATGTGGAAGAACTATTCTTAATCGAAGCCCGTGACGTCCTGCTCCATTTTCCGATTAATGCCAGCAAAGGTTACCAGAATACTGTACCCAAAGATTCGGAAAAGTGCGGTTTCAACAGTGCGTGAACACCAACGAGTTTTCCAAAACACTAATCTCTACATGCAGTCAGACGTACGGTGCGTGTACTTCAATTAAAAAAACAACGCAAGTGCAGATCATATGTAATTTTACAACTTTGGCTTGTTTGACTGAAAAATCAAAACCTAATGTAGATGGAGTCACAGTAGGTTACAAAGCAAGTGGGATGTAACGACCAACTTGTCTCCTTCGAAGTTCATTTACTATTTTTATAGAAAGTTATTTTCTAAAAATGAATTGCATGCGCAAATCACGAGCAAACAGGTCAAGAAAATTTCGAAAATATCCAATTTCACAAACTTGTTAGTTTGTCAAATCACAGTTTGCTGTTATGCGGGTCTTTTTCTAAGGCTGAATAGACCACAAACTATCATATAACGACACTAACGGATTTCGCCACGGGGCGTCAAGTCTCTGTCCATCTGAGTCTTACATGGAAATGTATAAAAATCAAAAACACTTATGCGCTCTACTACCGTTTGAATAACAACATTTATCAGCATCAGCTGACAGAAAAAGGATTGAGTGCATTGTCAGTGAGAAAAATTTTCCAATCAACCTTCATTCAAATTATTTTGAATAAGGTCCACAAATAACCCTTATACGCTAGAATGTTGAAATATTTATGGGTGTTACGATATGATATTGACATAAACGTGCTGCAAACAAACATAACAACAATGTCTGTGTTTGCTAGACCACACATTTACTGATGCATTTCAAGATGCATAGGTCAGCACCAAGCTACGCACCACATGAACCACTTGATATTCTTAAATAATGGGACTCAGCTACTCCTACGCACAGCTTTGATAAATACAGCCTTCTCACCTCCAGTCAAAAACATTCCAGGAGCGGAGTCAATCCACGAGAGTGACTTGGTGGTTACCATTTTACTTGGCAAGATGTACTCCGTAATGACTGACAATGCTTTCATGTCCACCAGCTGTATACCTACAGTAAAGAACGTAGAACAAAGTAGGTTTCATTTTTTCTCGCTCCGAACCACTCAAAACATACTATCGGCGTGGGGGTGCCCAGGCCCGTAACCAGCTTGGGACACCAGGAGGGGCGAAGAGTTTTCTTAGAGGGGCCTAAATTTTTTGAACTATGTCCAGTATTTTGAAACTATGTCCAACACATTTTTCCAGGAGGGGGGCGAAAAATTTTCTAGGGGGCCTTCGACCCCTGGTTGCGGGCATGCGGGTGCCCATCTTTGCTTACTCCGTAGTGTGGGCAACGCCGTTACTTGTGCTGTGAATTCTGCGATGGTGGATAAGTCATTGGCAATACCGCGTGTGACGCTTACCCTTGCACCCATGAATTAAAGCCGTGAACCAGGCTGGAAAGGCCGCGAGTACTACGCTTTTTATGTGAACCGACCGGAAATTGAATCCAATCCACTATCATAAAGGGCTCGTGCTCTATCCAACGCACCTTTGAGCCTGTTCAGTGAATAACATTCAAGAGTTATTCAAACCATATCACGCTCATATTGTAGAGCTGGTATGTCAAACATATTGTTTAACCTACAAGCTTTCAGCAATTGAATTTGGAAAGAAATTCAATAAAGGCTTTGGATGAACGTAAAAACTATAAAATTGGCAAGAAAACTGACATCCTAACAATCAAAACTACATTAACCTGATATTTTACGTGAAACAAGCAAGTAATCGGCTGAAAGAGGATCCCACAGTGCAGCTAATACAGAATCTAAATCAGCCGAAGGTGTCTCTTCTGAAGGTCTTAGGCAATGCTTATTCCGTTTTCCTTGAAAACAAAATCACAAAATAGTGAGACACTTATTATTCCGAGCTCAAAACAAGCATCAGTCAGCATCTGACAAAAAGGCGCTCATCAATTAATTTCAATGAAGAGCACTAAATTGCAACGCAAGTATTTTGGTGCTTAGCTATTAGTTTCATCATTGAGGTAAAAAACATTTCCACCAACCAGTTGTCAAAAATATAGGTACTGTATAGATTCTAGAAAGAAAGCAACGCATCAACATAAACACAATAAGTAATTGAAACATTTTGGCGCAATACGAAGTTTTAAATTTTTCTTTCAATTACCGATTTTTTAAAATTCGCAATCCTTTCAGAATTTTTGTGTGAATTTCTCTGTGAAGATCAAAATTGCAGCAAATCAATTCAAATTTAGAAGAGTTAGCTGTAGATACAATACGAAGCATGAACTAGCTATGCTTTGCCTGGACTCAATAACACCAAGTACACCCGTTACAATACCGCAAATAGCAACTTGTTGTGCAAACTAGCAGACCATCTGTCAATAGATCTACTACTTGGGATAAATTGCAAATGAGTAGTATAAGTATACCAAACACAACCCAGCACCAGACAACAAAATTACTCTTGACTTACCAGAAAAAAATAAAGAAATACTACCATCAGAATGTCCAGCAGCAAATTTAGATGAGTCACTATGATGCCACTGCAGCAAAGTGATATCACTATCAAAACCATTGGTGTACGGAAACAACGAGATGTCATTCGCCGCCAAATCCCATACATACAAAGGTCCTGCAGAATTGCAAAAGGCCAAAACACCTGGTTGAGCGTTTCCTGGGATCCATGTGATACATCTTGGAATGCCTGCAAAATACAGTCCCCAGAATAATTCAAATAACAAAATGCTCCCTTTTTAACATGTTGAACTAAAATCGCTGTTCCTAATACCAATAAATCGATCCATTCCTTCAACGATTGTGTACTACAGGGTGACACAAAAAAACGGTCATCACCTAAACTTCAATACCTTTTGAAATAATTAATCAATTCTTTTTATTTTTCAGATTTACCAAGTAGAATTAATGTTCTAAGAGTCTACCAAATTTGACCTTCGAGATGCCATGGACTGCGCATATTTTCGGCAGAAGTCTATCCACGCAGCTCAATTGCAATTCAAAGAACGGTTCGGATGTCGTGAATTTCCTGTCCACTCAATGATCTAAAGATGGGTCAACAAGTTCAGAACCCGTGGGACTGTGCATAACCTCAATCGTAAAGACACTAACAGACAATCACACTCTGGGCGACCGAAATCACTAAGGACACCACACAACGTTGCTGCTGTCAGATACAATGTTGTCCACAGCCCAAGCAAGTCTGTGCGTGGGTGAAGTCAGGAGCTTGGAATCAAACGGGAGTCCGTCGGAGAATTTTGATCGCAGATCTCCACATGCATCCTTGCAGGATACAGATTAAACAAAAGCTGACACCTGGTGACATGAGGAAGCGAGTGATCATGTGCCAGTGGTTTTGCGACAAGACTGACGCTGTGCCAAACTTTCTTGACAATGTCTGGTGTTCGGACGAGGCACATTTTCTGTTGTCACGTCACGTAAACTCTAAGAACAACATCTTCTGGGGTAGCACACCCCCTGAGCATTGTCTGCAAAGGCCATTACACTCTGTGAAGTGCACTGCCTGGGTTGCCATCTCCAAACATGGCATCATTGGACCATTCTGGTTCGAGGACGACAACGAGTGGTCTGTGACAATCAACACCGAGCGATATGTCCAGGTGCTTGGCAAGTTCTGGACAGCACTTGGTCGACGGAGAGTCGGAGAGGGGTTGTCAGGTTCCTTCAGTGGTTCCAGCAGGATGATGCCACTCACCACTCCTCAAACGAATCATTGGCATGGCTACAGCAGTGTTTCCCCGACCAACTGATCAGCTGCAGGTGTGACCCGCAGTGGTCGCCGCATTCACTGGATTTGAACACCCCAGATTTTTATCTGTGGGGATACCTTAAGGACAGGGTGTATGGCAACAACCCCTAGACTATCCCTGACCTGAATGCAGCAATCACAGCAGCAATAAGAGCGATCCCAAGGGAGGAATGCGGGAGGGTCATTGCGAACTTTGCCCGCCGGACCCAAATGTGCCTGCAGGGCTGGGGAGCTCATTAGGAGCACTTTTTTTGAATGCCAATGAAACAAAGAGTTTTTGTAGTACAGACTTGAAACTTTGGAGGTGTCTGCTACACGGGCTTGACCTAATGTAGCTGAAGTTTTGTGTCGATTTAAATAAAATTTTGGAAGTTATTCGATTTTTGGTGATGACCGTTTTTTATGTGTCACCCAATACCTCACGTTTTATGCACTGAGCCAACCTTTGCTACAAGACAATTTGAGTTCTAGTTTCTTAGCTACATAGTTTTACTATATTTTTATACTGTGATCTATTCTCAATTTTACAAAATATATTTTCTTTATTTTATCGATTGATTGAATGCTGGAGCTCTTTTGCATTTAGCTGATTCAGGTGGAATTGGTCACATGACAAGGACTACATCCTTGTATTAGCGGACCTTTGCCATGTAACCAAAAACCCTAACCCAAATTGTAGGCCTTTGTCTGGTTTTCAAAACTTATTGAAAAAAGTGCTGTAGCTTACATCAAAAATTTTCCCATAGAAAGAGTGGTCTCTGTCAGCCCAGCCTAAACAACAATGCTGAGAGCTCAAACGTCGACCACTTGCACAGCAGGAATTCTGTCTGGATCAGTTCATCGTACTAAATCCTAGAATTCAGTGTTATAAGTGCACAAAGACAGATACACTACAGTTTAAATGGAAAAATAACCACAGCAGAGCTATACCTCTGGCAGCAAAATATACACAAATTTTCTGTTTTTACAATTGAAAATGCACAACATGTGATGTTATTTTCTTTGGAAGTGGCTATAGGTCTGCTGTGAAGCGTGTGCAGACCGGTTGTGTTCGCACACCTACAGTGTGGGCTTGAACCCGGAAACCTCAATGGCGGTAATTTAGGAAGTTGTTGGTGATGTCATCGCGCCAAGGGATTCGGCCATAGAGAACTGTCACTTCCATATGCATGGAAGTCACTTTTATGTGTCGCTTGCTTGATCTTTCCCTTTCTCCTTGCTTCGGTCGTTCTTGCTTGCATGTGGCGGTCGCGCTAGCGTGACTGCTACAATTGGAATTGACACAGGATAAAACGCTGAGTTTGTCACGTTAGCAGCACTATCATGGTAGTCAGGTAGACGTGTTTTACTGTGCCAATGGTTTTTGTGCTGACTCTTGCCATAATCGGGCACCATTTGTTTTGGTTGTAGTGGTTGCACACTTAATGGTACCGGTTTTTATTTACTTTTTTCAAAAGTTTCCAAACTATTGTGGTCAGGTATGTGGTTAAGGTTTGATACGTGTTAGGTTTAGGTTTACTAACTTTCTACCAAGCGTAGTTCAGCCTACTGCACACTTGTCATGGATCAAGCTGGATGCACACGGCATGCATCCTGTGCGTTTTTTGGGAGTATGCGTCTGATTTCGTGACGTCAAGTCCTTTTCTGATGCATCTGGTATGGTCTGCGTTCCAGTAAAAGTGAGTCAGAGCACTGAGTCTGATGCGTCAACTCTCGGACGCAGACCATACCAGACGAATCAGAAAAGGACGTGACATCACGAAATCAAACGCATTCGCTCAAAAACCGCATAGGACGCATGCCGTGTGCATACAGCTTTAGTGTCATGTTACAGGCGATGGAAGAATAAGTTTTCAAAAATGAAGGCCCACTGGTGGACGTATAACCACTGCCTGTTTGTTTCGCATTTACCAGTGTCGCGTTCGAATACGGATGGATATCAGATACAAAATTTCAGAAATTTTTGGATAAGGATTGGATATGGATATTCAAAAATTTCATCGGATGTGGATCAGGAGTTAAAAAATCATTATCTGCTCACCCTTGGTTCATACTCCACGCCGGTCGGCTCTCAAATCTTGGATTTGCGACTTCCTGCATGCGCCAACTCATAATTCTAAAGATCTGGAGAAGAGCACTAATAGTTGCGATCCATTCCTAAACCAGAAAATCCGCTGGGGGAGCCAAAGAATTACCGTGCCATATCTCCGCTGTGTGTCCCAGTGCTCTCACTTTTAGGGATTTCGTCCCTAGATTGGAACTTTTAATTTAATTTAATTTATTTGTTTGTTAGCAGACACGAAGTCCATAGTATGAACACACACACTCTGCAGAACGCAGGTTGATAAAAACAGACAATACAGA
>Ga0210059_1000162_pt1 | contig 67687 bp, 50 predicted proteins | sample Ectturendosymbi2_FD_188042 | JGI IMG/M metagenome (GOLD analysis project Ga0210059, IMG submission 188042) | Ecteinascidia turbinata endosymbiont from Florida, USA - Sample 2 (SPAdes) (version 2) | ecosystem: Host-associated > Tunicates > Ascidians > Unclassified | place: Key West, Florida... | reverse complement strand
GAGTCGTGCGTGGGAAAGGAAATTCGTATGTTGGTTGGCAGGCACATGGTTCGATTTACGCTCGTAGATTAACGCTTTACACTCGTAGACTACTTCATACCAGGGTTTGACGCGACCAATTTTAGCGAATATACCAGAAACCAAACTGAGTAAGATATAACAACGATATGTCTTGATTTGATTATTTCCATTTTAACAGCGTTAAATTGTTAAAGTCGATGCAACCTGTTTCATTCGAAACGAACACAAAGAATGTTTCTAGTAGCTCAATAATGCATATTGTTTGTATTCCCCCGATGAAAGGGGCCAAATAGGGTTTATTTTTAAATGGATTTTTGACCTAATTGCTATTGCACTGAATACAATACATTTGTTTCCGAATGACCTCATGGTTCGAATAAATATTTTATGGATGGGTGGTTGGACGTACACGCTGGTCTAAGTTATCATTTCCTGACCTCCTGTATTAGTATACTCTGTCAGTATTTTCAAAATAAAATGATAGTTTTAAACAACAATAAAATCAGAAATGAGGGCGATTTTTAAGCAAAGTTCTTGTAGGGAGGTGATTGAACAAAAAGTTGAAGACCACTGATATAAACACTAGCGAGGATTTCTACAGCAACAAATTCTCAAAGGGAGTAATAAGAGGGCGATAGTTTTCTGACAAGATGTATGGGCCGCTATCGCCCTCTTAACCAACATGATGTATTACTCTCAACGAACAATCGCACTAATTTCCAAACCCAGTTCATGTGAATTGTAAATTTTTGATGTAAAACAAAACATACACATTTCTATCCATCCTGTGCAGGCCACTTGGGTGAACGTAATCTTCCAGGGTTATGATACCCGTTGTCAGACAAATAGTATTCATATTCACACGCAGGCGCACAAAGTAACAAAACCGGTTGCAGAAAATCGTTAAGTCTCCAGGCATTCGGCAAAACATCCATTCCGGGCTACCATAAAATGTCTTTTCTCAAGAAATTGCGCAAAACTGGGGATGCGTTCAATCTGATTTTCGGTTGACACACTGCAGTGCAAGTCGGTTACAAAATCTTTTTGCAAGCTTTTCTCTTCATTACACACTTTTTCAAAGTGCCTATGCATTGCTACCCTTGTTCGCACCATAACACGTCACACAAGCTGAGGCCGGTTTTGCGCCCCCTTGCGGACGACCATCTACTACGCCCTGCTGCCCCCTCCTGCTGCGCCCTTTTCCTGCTGCGCCCTTTTGAAACCACTGAAGCAAACCCCTCGTTATTGCTCTTTACTGAAACCTAGTGTTGGGGACTGAAACCTAGTGTTGGGGGTGGGGAGACAAAAGTTTAGCGGAGACAAGAGTTGGGGAGGCAAAAGTTTAGCGGAGGCGAAAGTTACTTTCTTAAATATTACCTCCGGTGTGCCTATGGACAAGTCGCCAGTCTTCTTTCCGTCGTCGGTTGTGACGGATTTACGCATAGGACATGGCATAGGGCCCCGCGCTTTTGGGGCCCCGCGCTTTTGGGCCCCCGCGCTTTTGGGGTCCCGCGCTTTTGGGGTCCCGCGCAACTCTCTCCTATAACGACTCGGTACTAACTCAAAATTTGAAAAACTGCGTTGAAGCATAACTTCACATTTTACTTTGAAACGAGCGAAAATGCAAGACTCTCATCAGTACCAAACAACATAATAACATTCCCTTACTGGAACTCGGTGGTCAAATCAAAACATAAAATTGCAAAGGCAGCCTTCCGGCTATGGGTAAACTGCAGTAGACCCAAGACTGGTGACATACACAGAAACATGACTGAAACAAAAAAATATTTCAAATATTCATTGCGGAAATGCCGCAATGAATATTTGTGGAAATGCCGCGGAAATGCCGCAATGCCAATGGCCTAGCAGCTGCACTACAGGCTGATAAAATGCCGCAATGCCAATGGCCTAGCAGCTGCACGCGGAAATGCCGCAATGCCAATGGCCTAGCAGCTGCACTACAGGCTGATAAAACCAAGAAGTCATTTGGCAAAAGGTCAATAACAAAAACAGATCCTCATCACTACCAACATTGGTGGGAGGAACAAGTGGTGGTTCAGAGATTGTTAAAATGTGGAAAGACTATTTCAAGGGAATATTAAACTCTGAAAACTCTGCCAATTGGTCTGCAGAGTCTGTGGAACACAGAATAGACTGCAAGGAGAACTATCTGGGTCTTTAAATGCCCATGTGTTCTTTTGACTCCTTGGCATCACTTCTTCAAAACCTACCCTTGAACAAAGCTCCAGGGCCTGACTGTATTTCTGCAGAGCACCTGCTGTATGGGGCAAGCATTTTTCTGAACCGTTTCATGTGTCTAATGGGATTAGATAAGGGGGAGTACTGAGTCCATACTTGTTTGCTGTTTATTTAGATGATTTGTCCAATGAACTAAACAACATTAAAGCAGCGTGTTATATTGGTGAAGTCTTATTAAATCACTTGATGTTTGCTGATGATATTTGTGTGTTATGTCCAAGTGTACTTTGGTTGCAAAGAATACTAGATGTGTGCCAGGCGTATGCAGAATCACATAGGATTATTTTCAACTGCAACAAAACTGTTTGTATGACGTTTAAAGCTGAGAGTGCAAAAAGCACAGCCACTCCAGTATTGAAATTGGGTGGTCAATACATAAAATCTGTTGACCGATACAGATATCTCTGGATTGTATTGGATACTGAGCTCTCAGATGACAAAGACATTCAGAGACAATTGCGATATCAATATTGTGCAGCAAACAAGCTGCGAGCCTCTTTTTCCCGATGTTCAAATGCAGTTAAAAACGTACTTTTTCGTTCCTTTTTTTGCGCCCGTGTATGCATCTCGATTATGGTGTAATTTCAGGAAGTCATGCATGCAGAGATTGCGTGTGGCATATAATTTTGGATGCAGAGCTCTATACAACCTGCCCTGGAGAGCGAGTGTTAGTAGCCACCGGGTTCGATGTAACATTCCTACCTTTGAGGCTCTGCTACGTAAATACACGTACCTGTTTCTCGAAAGATGAAGAAAATCTAACAACGTGTGGTTACGTGCTTTGATGCAGTCAGATTGTTTGTAATCGTCACTATTCTGTGAACACTATAATCGCATTTTACTCTGTGACTGAGTGATCGAACTTTGCAGTGTCCGTTTGATCGATGGCGTGTCAAGCCACAATGCTTTCGCATTTTACCTAGACTCGACCAATCTAGGAATTAGCGCCCTACTCTGCAGTAGTGCTGTAACAAGTGTTACGTGTTAGCTAACAATAGTGTTAAGAATGTGTCTGTAACCCCATGGTTCTGTCTTCAATGCAGTTGCAAAAAGTGTCTGTAACCCTGTGATTCCGCCGGCTTCAATGCCTTGCACTACGTTCTGTTTTGTCTGTTTTTATCAACCTGCGTTCTGCAGAGTGTGTGTGTTCATAGTATGGACTTCGTGTCTGCTCATAAACAAATAAATGAAATTAAATTAAATATTGTTTGTTACGCAATTCTGCGTTAGAATCTGATGTTACGGCAGGTCCTAACTTGAGAAAAATTTACAACTTTGCTTGCCTGAAGAAGGCACAAAAAAAATACGTGATAGACTGTGACCTGTTGGATATGTTGGTGACAAACATTCGGAATAAGTTGATGCAGATAATTATATATTTGCCCTCTTCTTCGTGGATACAATCGCTTGCAGTGCCCGATTAAGGTAGCGTGGGGCCAGTAGCATTTCAAGAGTGCGGGGCCCCAAGTTAAAAAAAGCATCTCAACACCTGCTGAATCATAAAGTTTATGGGCAAGGCATCCGTGTTTCTAGCTTTACTCTCTGTATGCTCTATCCAGTTCGCATCGTAACATGGGAGTCTGAGTGTATCTTTCAGACTTTCTGACATTTTTGATATGATTAACAGAAAAGTTATACAATATTCTAATTTTTCGTCTTGTACTCGTTCTCAATAAGCATGGACTGAAAACGCCGGTCTTGGCCAATACGCTTTTCGGCCCAGAATTTGATACCAGTCAACATTTTGACTTTTTGAGCAACGTAACTTGCCTCGTTTTTTGTATGACGCACAGTTCTTGACGATCTCTTTCAAATGGTTGCATGTTTTTATATAGTAGAACAACGCTCAGCGATAAACAATCTGAGCATAGCTTCAGCCCTGCAACTTTCTAAGTCTGGTCTTTGTAACTTTGTGTTACATTAGGAAGCATGCAAAAATACCTTTAGTCTTATCTGAGTGTTTTTGCTACCAGTTATGCCTTTTAAGCTCACAGTACTTCGCTATGATTGCATTGTTGCAAACTTCGTAAAATGCTTTTGTTGAATCAGCATGATAGGCAGCAGGCATTGAGCCAACTTTTGCAGTAAGTTCTGAATCTTTCAACCACATGTGTCGAAGCGTTTGGCAGCTGCGGTTTACCAGGAAGTTTTTTTACCAGACAGTACTACTTACTAGCGTAACTGAATCACTTGGAAATATGGTATAGTGGGAGAAAAACATATTCTACCAACGTTACCTTTCAACCTAACGCGCTCACTAACCACACAAGCAAATAATTTACGCTTCACCAAGCTATCTAATTAATTGCTTGCTATCATGACACAATCATTGCTTGAAGCAGCTTCTTTGCATCATAATAAAAATTCCAAATAATTGCAGGCAGCCGCTTGTGCTTTGTCCTGGTGTTACCCAGTGGCGGTTCTAAGGGGGGCCTGGGTGGGATATGGCCTCCAGATTTTTGACTGGCCTCATGCTTGTTCCCCCAGTTTTGTGCTTAATTTCACATTGAAGTTCGTTTGATTGACATATATAGCAAATAACTTTCAGCCAGAAAAATTTTAAACGATTTGAAGACTTTCTGGCGACGGTTCTGACGATATCCACAAGCCTATGTTGGGTTTGATAGGATTAATCATAGCAAATCAATCTTCATTACAACGGAAAAGCACCATGCAGGAGAGACATTTATGTTGGCCCTCACTTTTTTCCTTGGCCCCGCAGTGCCCCCCCACTTTTTCCATTCCAGAATCGCCACTGGTGTTACCAAGATAAAAACGTCATGAAGAAGATAAGTGCATTGTCTGATGAAGAAGCAGGCCCGTAACCAAGAGGGGCGAAGCCGCCTAGAATTTTTCTCGCCACCCCTGGAAAAATGTGTTGGACATAGTTTAAAAATCTTGGACATAGTTTAAAAGCTTTGGGCCACTCTCGGAAAATTCTTCGCCCCTCCTGGTGTCCCAAGCTGGTTACGGGTCTGTGAAGAAGGTGTAAAGTTTTCATCTTGAAAAATTCTTAGAATAGGTTTTTGGTCAGGAACTTGTTACCTGCTAAACCTGCCAAAAAGTTGGTAAAATCCTGCTAGATTTAGCAGCAAATCAACTAAAATGGCAACACTGCTGACCGCAATCTTATGCCTTTGGTTATGTAACTGTACAGAAAGAATCAAAGAAGAATTTCTGGACACAGACAGCGTTCAATTGAAAACCTTCGCTTACTACTTGTGGCAAATTTATAAAAATGCTGACTTGTTAGACTGAAAAAAATTTGATGTATAATGTAATAAATAAGATTTATTGCAGAAGACCGCGGCTACCAGGCCCGTAACCAGGGGGGGGCGAATTCCCCCGTAGGAAAATTTTCGCCCCCCCCTGGAAAATATGTTGAACATAGTTTAAAAATATTAGACATAGTAGAAAAAAATTTGGGTTCCTCTCGGAAAACTCTTCGCCCCTCCTGGTGTCCCAAGCTGGTTACGGGCCTGTTTACAACTATTGTTAATCCGGTACTGATCGCTTGTGCCAGTGAGGGCTACTTGTGGTAACGGTTTCAAATGTGCTCTGCAGAAAGACAGAGCAGTGGTGTTGCCAGACGTTTTGATTGGGGTGATCAAAAACGCGGATCCCTCGCTTTACTCACAAATTTACAGAAATATTCATAACGTGACGTCATTTTGCTGCAATGACTCACGTGTCCCCAAGGGCTGCGCCCCTGTCTTACAGTATGCAAAAGAAGAGTTTTCAAGATTTATAAAATTTCGTTATTTACCTAATCAGTGGTGGATTTCAATTGTCAAATTTGTTGTAGCAGTAAATCGTTGTAATTTCTGTAATACTAGAGCCAGAGCCATAGTAACTCTAATAGTAAGCGATTTGTCAATTGCACTGTTTCTGAAATATGCGAGTCTTAGTAGGCAAAGGCAAATTGTAGGGTGTTTGATGCGGGTCCTACGTTTGTTTGTTTCCAATTAGATTGCCAGAATACAGAGCTTGCTTGTTGAAGCTCTAGATCAGTGATTCCCAACCCGGATACCGCGGCACGCTAAGTAGGGGGCCAGTTACAACACTCGGGGGTGTCGCGAGAAAAGACATTTTTCAATATATGATTAAAATACATTTTCGAAATGTCATTGAATCTAAAAATAAATGGCTATGGGTTCGCCGCTGGGTGCCACAAACTTTCTTTTTTGTAGGGTGCCGCAAGCTCAAAAAGGTTGGGAAACACTGCTCTATGTTAGTTAAATCACCAAGAATAGTTTATCGTGAGTTTTACTTGACGAAACGTAGCTACATTGAGCTTACTTCATAGGGTTAGCTGAGGGTGTTGCGAAAATACTTTGCTGTGCAAAACTTGTCCTCATGCTGTTCACAATCAGTCTATAGCACAGAGGAATAAAACACTCTATTTTGTATTGCTCGGAAAATGACAACTTAAAAACTACATAAATAAACCTTGTGTCCGCTGAATGGATTGTGCTTGTTTGGTCCGAAACATACTGTATGTGGTCATTATAAAATAGGAGTTTACGTACTGCTGATCGGATCGACAACTAGACGATTTTTTCCTAGGCGACAACACACTCCCACTTGTAAATGTACATATTCGAAAAATAAACCTGCAGAAAACGCTACAAATCACGCAAATTTAACGAAAGGAACTTCTGAGCTACGTGAAAGAACTATACGTTTCAAGAAAAGATCGCATATTCATTTGTTGTTGATACGAATGAAGGAATGTCTTTAATTTCCGTTGAAGATCGAAGGAAATCGTAGAACCACAGTCGGCACCACAAAAGGTAAAATATTCAGCGGGCACTACACGTAAGAGGGGCGCACATTCACGCTTTTAAGACAAGCGACCAAAAAGGTCACACCTGTGTGGGGCCCCGAAAGCTAAGATGGCCTAGGGCCCCGCGCTCCCTGAATCCGCCCCTGATCATGACGTTACCTTAAAAAACTGCCTAATTTTGTAAAGCGATATGCATCGTCATCCAAGCATTCTATCCGCTGACTTGAATTGTGTGAAACATTCTTGCAAAATTCATTTTTCCATTCTGCAACACTTCTGTGTGACAAAGCGCGACAGCAGTAGTTGCTAATGTGTTGTTTCAGCGTGAGCGTTTGTCTTATATTTCTAGCATTTGTGTTCTATTTCTAAGCGTTGGTGCTCTATTTCTGTAGCATTCTATTTCTAATCTAAAAGCGTTTGTGTTCTATTTCTAACCCAAGTAATAAGGCCACAAGTTTGAGCCAAGCACTCATTATGATAAACAAAGTGAGATAGAGCACGTGCCACTGAAGCTGTACCCTGTACACCACCCGTTATGCGCCAAAGGGAGTGCAAACGAGTATAGAAAAAACAAGCTGAACTAATTCAGTTTTCTTTTAATGTAAGCAGTTTATACAACCACAAAAATAAAGCAGGTTGAAATATCAACATTTTAATATTTGTTTCACACCTGGAAAAGACAGGCGTAATCGGTCATGGACGTGGCAAATGCGCCGTATATGAACTTCTTTTGAACATATTTTTGCGATGATTCACACTTGCACATGCATAAAAATTTTTTGATTGATTCAAACTCTTCACCTGTGTGGAGACTAGTTCTTTTGAACATAAAACAGATGACGGAGGTACTTGTAACATAACCTTTTTTGCAAATGTAGAAGAGACTGAATCAACAAGTTCCATCACACATGCGTTGTTTTGCAACATTTCATCTGCCCACCTACACGACACCAAAAGGTCACTCGCCCTATCTGCACCTTAAAGGTTTCGTATCAATTTGGTTGGCTCTTTTGCAAAGCTCAAAATCAACAAACATTTTTTGAACCGCTTTGCCTTGCTTGCAGAGTTTTTTACTAGTAAAAGTGTCTTCAAATTTCTTGCCACGTCACATGCTTTGTGCTTTTGGATCAAGACAAAAAAATTGAAGATTCCTGAAACATCTGTTTTGACACACTCGTGTGATGATGTTTAATTTGGAACAGTCACGTCCAACCGAAATGCCTTACTGGGCCAAAGATTCTTTCACCATCTTTATGAGGGTCGCACGTAGAATGACGTAGTTTCATTTTAGCAAATCAAAGTTTAGTTTCATATTACTGAAACCATTTGAATGCAAAATACAATTATAACGACTGTATGGTAAGTTACTTTTAATCACTCCCAAACGTTAATGACATGGGCAAGTTTAATGTGAGTAGGACAACAAAGGTATAGTTAGAAATCAGTTTAATGCAGAGAAAAACATGAGGGAAAATTAAAAAAATTAGAAATCAGCTTTGCACCGAGGTGTCAGTGGACACATTGAAATCTACCAGTGAGTAGTACATGATAAGCAGTCACGAACGAATATTGCATCGGAAATGTCGAATTATTTAAGATTATCAAAATAAAAACAGGTTGTCATTTGTATCGTCTATATACAATGATGAAAACCTTACCAGGTCGCACAAAACTGGGCCGCGGGTTGGACATAGCTGATTTAGAAATTCGACATTTAGCATACACTGCGTCCTATTATATACAACTCTAAAGCACTTTCCAAACTCTCTTGTTGAATGTTGACGCATTACTTGTACCCATAAAAAATAAAAAAAGTTTCACACGCCTCACAAACGACGTCTGGCCAAGACTTTAGTGTATAGCTTTATTGGACTTCAACCCCTGCCGCGATTTCAGTCTTTAGCAAAGAGAGCGACAGTTGCGGAATAAGACGCATAATTTTGATGAGTTTTTTCGGTCTTAACATTTGGAACAAAAATTCCGAAATACCGTCAAGTTACGATCGATGCTAACCCTACTGGCGCGAAAAACTTTAAATCGGCTTTACAAGTTGCAGCCATGACAGCACTTCTATATTAAGGTAAACAGTTTCTCTGCCATGTGAAAAGCTTTTCTCTACACCTATGGTTGTAGGTATGGTGACACGATACTCAACACCTAATGCATCTTCAGCGAAGATGGGTGCTATTACGTGAAATTGATTTCCTATTAAAAATTTGCTGATTGATTCAAGCTCTTTGCCTGTGTGGAGACTTTAACACAGATACGTGCATGTTTGAATCATTGCAAAAAGATGAAAGCAGAAAAATTTGCTGATTCCTCGAAAGCTCACAGGAAACATGGAGCTTCAAATGAATGATGCTCAATAGATGAAACATTCAACGCTACTCAGTTAAAACATTGTTAAAAGCAGTTGTCTTGTTCTTGACGTAGCACAACCTGTTTCTCGTAAACCGTTCATTGCCCTCCCGTCGTTATAGATGGTCTTCTCGGCTTGACGCTTCTCTTATCAGTGTTATCTGTGCATATGTGGACATGGTAGTTGTGCCGTTTTTTTTCCCACAGGCATCACGCCATGCGTTGCTGTTGGCAAATATTCCCTCCCACGAAGGATGAACTTTCCTGCAGTCCACAGCCACTCAAGTCCCGTCGCCACGTGAGGGCTTTGGTGGACTTAACTCCCCTCGAAACTGAATTATGAAACACTATCAATCAGCGGAGTTTTTATCAAATTTTCAGAATGTCAAGCCACCTTGCACAAACGTCTTCTTCTTGCGTGTGAGCAGCGGTTCAAACAAAATCCACAAGGTCTTCAAGCCATGTAGTGTTGTTAATGTTACGGGACCGCAGGTCTTCCAGGCGGTTCGGAGGGGGGAGGATGTTACAATCGAAGATGATATGATTGGCCGACTGCTCCTCAGCGCCACAGATGCATTTGGGTGTATCTAGGATGCCCCAGAGGTACAGGCATGTACCAAAGCGGCCGACGCCAGTTCTTAATCTATTCAGTGCTACCCAGGGACGGATGTAGGGAGCGCAGGGCCCTAGGCCATCTTAGTTTTGGGGGCCCAAGCAGGTGTGACCTATTTGGCCGTTTGTCTGAAAAGCGTGAACGTATGCCCCACTTATGTGTAGCGACCCCTCAAAAATATATCTTTTTTTGTGACAACTTTGGTTTTACATTTGCCTTAAATGTTCAACAGAAATTAAAGCCTTTCTTACATTCTGCTCAAGAACAAACGGCATTGCGATCTTTTCTTGGAATTTATAGCTCTTTCGTGTCGTTCAGAAGTTCTTTTCGTTAAATTTCCGCGATTTCTAGCGTTGTTTGCAGGTTTAATTTTTGGATGTTTTCATGTGGGACCGTGTTGCTGCCCTGGAAAATATCGTCTAGCTGTCGATCTGATTACCTGTATGCCATCTCCTTTTTTAGTAACCGTATAACCACATATTTTATTGAACAACAAGCACAATCCATTCAGTGGACACAGAGCTTATTTATGCCGTTTTGAAGTTGTCATTTTCCAAGCAATACAAAATATAGTGTTTTAATCCTCTATGCCAGAGCTTCTCAAACTTTTTTGTTCTGCGGCCCCATTTTGAGAAATGATTTTTCTATGCGGCCCCCTTGATGGATAGCCTAGATGTTAATGATACATTTGAACGTCTGATTACAAATCTCAAGATGCATTTTTGTCAATGGAGAAATCATACAAATGCACACAATCCACGAAAGTAACTACACAGATATAAAACTACCACGTAATGGAAACAGTAAGGCGAAAAATAATTAACAAACAACAATTCAGTTTATAGAAGTCATCAAAAACAACTAATGGGATGGTTGCACTTGATAATTTTTGCATAGATCAATCATTCGTAGATTGATACAAGACAACGCAGGACGAAGGACATTCTTAACATTTTTCAAAAAGAATCGGTTTTTGGACTTGATGATTATCAAATTTGAGAATACCGCTTCACACAAATATCTTGTGCAAAAGTCTGAGTTTATGAATGGCTAGATCAGAAATGACTGAACATTCATTTTTTGTTCTTATCCAAAAATGACATATAGGCTAAATTCTGTTTTGAAACTTCCAGTTGCAAACGTTTATCGTTTAATGACTCCGCAAACTCATTCCGGGCATGACAGGTGTGTGGCCTCCTAAAGTTTTCAATTGTGTATGGTTTGTGGATCCAACTTCTCCTCAATCAAAGTCAAAAGTGCTTCTGAAACTGTGTATGAAGCTTTTAACTTTAGTTTGAAACTACTTGGTGTGCTCTCAAAGCAGTTAGCCTAGCCCGTAGAGTTCTGTAGACCTAGAGTCTAAACAGAAGCATGCCTTCGCGCCGAAATGAATGCACTAAGGTCAGTATCGGTTAGTACGTTGAAACAATCATGGCGGAGCAACGCATAACTTGTTGTGACTGGTTTTTATTATCATTTGATAGCTCAGGCAGGAATCATAGTAAACAGCTGACGGCATAAAGTAGGATATTGCCCCAAAAATAAAAATGCAGTAGAAATAGATTCACTGGAGGCCTACTTTCAATTTTCTTGTAAATTTTACAAAAAATGTAATATCTAATTTGTCAAGCCAATTGGTTTTGAGATTCCGAAATTACATTTCGCGGCCCCATTTGAGGCCGCGATCCATAGTTCGAGAAGCCCTGCTCTACGCTATGGGCCGATGTTTAACAGCATGAAGACAAGTTTTGCACAGCAGCAAAGTATTGTCGCAACACCCTCAGCTAACCATATGAAATAAGCCCAATGTAGACACGTATTTCGCAGTAAAGCTCACAAGAAACTGTTCTTGCTGATTTGATGAACATATAGTTTCAATAAGCAATCTCTGTTTGCGCGAAATCTAGTAAAAACAACCAAACGTAGGATCCAATACTGAAAATATTGCTTTTCTCTGGCGGACTTGCCCTGTTACGGGCTTTTTGAACATCAATTAAGTACCGTTTTTCTTTTTCATTATTTTTTTGTAACCAGTTTCATAAAGGTGGCCTGTTTCAATGCATCTCTCTCACGCCCAGATGCATAATATTGTCGTGTTGCTACTGTACTCATATAAGGGTCTAGAGTAGACATTTGAATTTCCGCTCCTTTCAAGGTAAATTTTGCTTTACTCATGTCAGACTTATCCAGTGTTACAACTGACACATTCACATTATAGCTTATCCAATTCTAGAAACAATCAGAATTCTTATGAAAGTTTAAGAACCTTATAGATCTGGACGACAAGATGTGGTGTAAGAGTTATCACAAATATATATGATGACCTTTCCCAATGCTTGTGGTCCAGTATTCCACGTAACAGCTATGACATCTATCCACTGTACTTAAACTAATCTAATTGCAAGGTGGGAAATTAGAAAACACCTTATGACAAATTTTGATTCATGGCATGCGTTTCTAAGTTCTGCTTACCGTAACAACAGACGCAACTTATAACCGTCTTCTAGCAAGATTATATTAATGGCCAACAGATTCCGGTGAGGCAATTCAAAGCAACACAACGTGAAGAGAAGGATAACGATGATTTATTAGATAAAAACTCCCGTAACAAATGAACATACCATAACTGAATGTAGGCCTGCAACGTGGTTTATTCGCAAAGTTAATTAGGAAACACGTTGATGCCTTAAAAAATGTTTTTTGAAAAAGAATTTTTTCCAGTTTGAAAAATAATTTTTCCGTAATCAAGTAAATTGTAGGTAATTAGTTCAGCCATTTTCGTGCCCGCTTTCCCCTGGGAAAAGTCCTGGGGGCTGCAGCTCTGGAAGCTCACGATTTTCAACAGTTTCAGGCAGTTCTGCTACCTCTACATCAAGAAGGGACAAAGCAAGGTCGGAGATGTAATTTTGGACGATCTTTCTGCCGCTTTCCCGTGGGTGTAGCCAATAGGGGTATCAGTATACGACAGTATACTGTCGTTTATTTTACATGAGCCAGGGATATCTAGAACGTGGTTCTAGTAATCTCTGACATGAGTATATCTCGTAACTTTAGCAACTTGTGCGTCATGTAATTCGCGCAAAGCTAAAAAATTTGAACAACAAACTTGCTAAGTTGGTCCTGCTCCGCAACCAAATGATTGGCAAATTCTTGCCTACATGCAAAATAATATATTCGCCAAGTAGACATAGATGTTAATGTTAGGTAAATAACCACATGTGTTTGGTCCTTAACTAAAAATCTGCAGAAGAATTACCAGGGGCGTATACTCCGGGTGTGCTGGGGGTGCGGCGCAAACCCTCAAACTGGAAATGACGTGACTTTTTCCAGGTCGTGGGATAAAGGGAAAATCACAAAAAAGTTAGAAAGATAATTATGTAGGCTACTTTCCAGCCTGAAGGTGTGTGCCATTTCAGGCGCACACCTTTTGTACTCTACTGCTCGTATGCGAAGGGACATTCGCGCAAAACTGCTATTGCAGTTGTGAGCTGCGCTGTTCCAGGCCTGAGTTTATTTTACTCCCCTGTTTGTTTCAATGTCACAACCCTAGGGTGTGCGACATTCCAGGTGCACACCTACAGAGCTCGAAAACTCGTAATCGATAAAATATTCGTGCAGAGCCGCAGATTGTTTTTTGTTTTTGCAGTTGTGGCCTGTGCTGTTCCAGGCTGTGCATTGTACTCCCTTGTTTGTTTCGATCTTCCAACCGTGGGTGTGCGCTATTTTAGGCTCACACCTTCTGGGTTCGACTGCACGGTATTCAAAGGGACATTCGTGCAGACTGTTTCTGCCATTGTAAACTGTGCTGATGCAGGGCTGGCTTCGTTTTACTCCTTGCTTTTAACGTGCAGTTTGATATTTTTTGCAGTTATGATTGCTTGGTCGTAGCGCCGAGTGTATTTTGCACCTGCATCCTAAGTTGGAGCGCTAATAGTTTAAAATCAATACAATGACATATTGAGTTATACAACAATGAATAAGGAGAGTGTGTGCATAATGACGTGGATTGTGTCAAAAAACGTCGCCAAAACGTTGGATTTGAAACGCGAATTTGACGTCGCAGTGTGACGTCACAAACAGGGGGACCCAATATCAATAACCACCATACGCCACTGAAAATTACAGCGTTCACCTCGTGCTTTGCATAATTTCAAGCCCTTGTTTAGACATACACGTATTCTGTTGATGTGTGGTCTGTAAAGTTTTGTTCAGCGTAGCACATGTGCAGATCCAGAGAGCAGTGTGCAATGAACTACTAGTCTGCAATAGCAAGAGAAATGACGAGATCGATTGTAACACCAGGCGTTTAAAAACTCGAGTTAGCTACAGAATGGTATCATCTAAAATGCCGCGACTGAAGCTTTTTCTCTACAAAACTGTCTTCACTTGAAAAAATTCAGAACCCCCTCCAAGGAGTTCATTTTCGCAGTTTTGAAGAGAAATTTCGTGGCAATGCGGTACGCCGCACGCGAGTGCATGAATACTGTAATTGGAAACAAAATCAAGATTTATTAAAAAGCATTTTGCCCTTTTCCAGTTTAGTTGATCCTGCTTTAGGTGGTTGGTAACGCGGTTTTCGTCGTAATCCGTAGTAGTAGCTTATACCGAACGTTACGTACGCTAAAGTCACTAAATTAACACCGGAGTGTGTCGGGAATAATATCAGAAGTTGTTTCACAGCAAGTAGGTCTTCAGTCACGCAGTCTTCTTCAGAGCCAAAACCACCCATCTCACATGAAGGCAATCCCTTGCATAGGTCTGCTATGTAGGCTACTCGTCTGTAAAAACGTGTTCTGTTATGAAGTGGTCCATTGTGAACGTGGTCTGTTACAAAATAGTGTGTTATGAAAGTGGTCGGTTACGAACGCATCTGCTCTGAACGTAATCTGTTGATATGTAGACTGCTTTGGCCATGGTTTGTAATGAACGCGGTCTGCTATAGGCTAAATGTGGTCTGCTGTGAATGGGTGTGTTATGAACGGGTCAGTTATGAACTTTGTCTGTTATGAATGGGTGTTATGAACGTGGGCTGTTATGAACGTGTCTGTTACGAATGTGGCAGAACTGTCGCCAGACAGTCTTCACTGGGGGGTTTTACGTTTGTGCAGGGGGGCTTGACATTGAAAATTTGATAAAAACTCCACTGATTTATAGTGTTTCATATTTCAATTTCTGGGGTCTTGGTGCTTTGTTTTTGGGGGGCTAAGCACACCAAAGACCCCCGCGGTGGCGACGGAACTTGAATGTGGTTTATTTTGAAAGGAAACCCCAACCAAGATTCATGACCATAGGTGAGGATCGGAGCAAACACCGATTTAAAAAACTGAAAGCATTGCGGTGTTTGAAAGCTTCCGTTTTGTGGCCACAGAGCGACATTGCTCACGCAGAACTGCGTTAGATTTACCAATCGGTGTATCAATCTTCTTGTTCCGCTTTACGGCACTAGTGAATACCACCCCAAGGTACTCTACCTGTGCACTTGTATTGGTCCTCACTTGCAGTTACAATGGCTGGGGTTTTTGGAGACAAATACTACCTCAGGTCTTTGTAGTGCTGATTTTCATTCGAGCTAGGTCAGATGCAGCAGAAACCGATTAAGTGCTTGCTGAAGACCCTGCTGAGAAAATGCAAGCAGAACCAAATCTTCCGCAATAGGCAAAGGCTTGATCCTTCAGCTCCCAACAGTGACAACTTCGTTGACTCGACTGCGACTGTCTACCCTATACATACAGAATAGAAGGAAGATCGATAACAGCACACACCTTTGCCCAGGCCCGTAGCCACCGGAGGGGGGGATTCGGTGGCAGTGCCCCCCAAAAATTTTGTTGCAACAAGAAAAACTGTTTTAAACATACAACGAAAACCATAATTATTCACCCCTAACATGTATTTTCCACCCCCACCTTGAAACCTGGTTACAGGCTTGTACTTGTCCGAGTTCAAAACCTACGGTGAACGGTTGTAATCTAACTACGCCGTCATTGACACAAACGTCTGAACAGGAACACAGCGAGATTAAGGCCAGCAACAGGCGGCTGTCAACACCGTACTCCCACAACACTCTCTGAAGGTTTTCACGAGAATTCAGCGGTCGCATGCTTTCTTGACAAAACAAATGTAGACGTCTTTGGCGTACTCCCAAGAATTCTCGAAATTTTGCCAGAGTGAAATTTGGTCCGTAGTTCTGCGGCCGGGACGAAAACTGCACTGGGTATCATCCGGCGTTGTTTCAACTATTTCGCGACATGTTGTTTCAAGGCAATTGGCACATACTTCTCCAGGGAGGCTGGGAAGCCATGGAGAGAGATGCCCTGGTAGTTTGGGCATTCATTCCAGCATCATTTTGTTCGTATGGGGATGATCACATCAGCAATTCTCTCTCAGTGACCTTCCAGAACACCAGGCAACTTGACACACACGAGAGCCTAGCCAAAGACCTCCTCTAATTACTGAATGAACGCAATGTGCTGTACAAACAATGAATTAGGTTTGCGATAATTACGACTGCAACTCAAAAAGCGTTGAAAATTGAATCACCAGTTACAACAACTAATTGCAGCAAAACAGTGATCGCAAATACATTTTACAAGACAAATGACGTTTTGCTCTGCAAGTACAGTTTATCTATCAAGTAAGACTTGTGCGACTTTCAAAAATATCCAATATTTGTCAATGAAGGCTATATACACTCTTTAGTACTTTTTGTCAACCATAAACATATTTACATATTTCCGATAAATTTCGTGATAGAGAAAAAAAGCAAGTCAATTTTCTAGAAATAATCCAATCGGGAAATTTAAGTCGTCTGAATTTTTAACAAAACGAGTTTGCACAAGAATTACCTTAACTATAACATTATTTGTTTCAAACAAAAAACAAGACGTCTAACGAAACAAAGCGTGAATAAGCACTAGCAAACGGTTGTGGCTAAACAAAATATCAAAAATACTTACAACTGGCACGGACGGTAGTGTAGAAAAAGTAAATTCAAACGTAACCAACTAAATTGCACATAATTTTGCAACAGTTGAAGTGAAGATCCCTGCTTGCAATTTGATTGACAAAGTTTTTCCAACAAAAAAGCGAAGTCACTCACAGCATCAAGCAATGCTTGAAGGCAGGACGTTTGTGCGCAGTAGGTTCATGATAAACGAGGGGAAGATCAGAATTTTCTATAAGAACCAGGACATACGTGAATAAACCAAGGAAGTTTCAAACTTGGCCACTCACGAATAAGCTTCAAACGCACAGTAAAGGAATTTGTTTTCATAGCAATGTTTATAAAGGTGTGGCAATGTCTCGAAAATGGGCGATCTCCCGGCGATCTACAGCAAGTGAAACAATAAAAGTGCATATGGAAAATAGGTTCTCAAGGTAGGTTGCTCATCTACAAGTCGTTTACAACAGAAAATTCAAACAAGGGAACAGCGTGTTTCACCAGAATCTCCTCAGGCATTTTTTCAATCCACTTCGGCTCGGAATCTCTTTCTTCAAGGAAAGCTTCCAAGTACGTCTTTAGGCTGAAAACAAACAAACAAACATATAATTTACAACGCATGAAAGAAATAAGCAGAACCCTCACAATTTGAAAGGTTTAAAAAAACGCCCAGATAACTGTTTAAATGATTTATCAACACAAGATAAGTACTAAAGTGGAAGAAGCATTCTCGGAGCTTGTTAACATTTCGCTTAGAAATAGGAGACATCTTAACAAACTGACGTAAATAAATTTTCCATGAATTTTTCAATACATTTTGCGTAAAACAGAAAGCATTGCCGAAAAAGATTCAGCATAGTTTGCTTCTCACCTGGCGTCAAGATTGAAGTTGCTTTTAACGACGAGCAAGGAGTTAAGTTCAAGTTGCAGTCGCTCAGCGTCAACGCTTGCAAGCCACTTCTTCACTGAATCTATAGGTTCGATTGTTTGGCGGAGACCTATTAATACATTTCATTTAAAAAACATCATGCCGCGTATAACATGTTGAAGCAGGGCCGCAATTAGCTGATATTTTCAGGGAACAAAATGATTGCAAGTTGCTGTTTCAACCAACAACTAAAGACGTTTTAGGCGCTTTCAAAATGTTTTTGAAAGATTCGAAGTGAGGACAATTGCCCGGTTGCTCCCCCCACTGGTTGCAATCCTGCTTTGAGGTTTTTAAATCTTTTCTGACAATTTTAAACTGAGTTCGGGTTGAAACAGCACTCTTTCGCAAGCAGAATATATTTTTCGCAAGAAAATTTTTTTGTTGCGTTTATTCACGGTGGCTACAGTAACAAAGATGAGATGTCTTGGAACCAATTTTACATTTCCAGACATAAGTCGTGCAGCGAGCACCAACAAAAATATTGTAATGTAATAACAAAAAAAAACAAAAAACGTTTTACCTTCTTCAAGAATATTTTTGAAGGGATCTTGTCCCGCAATCACGTATTTGACAGAACGCTGGCACGAGAACCATTCGAAAAGCGCCAACGTGTGGCAAAGCTGAGACGAGTCAGGGATCAACGAAGCTTCTTCGGGGAGCAACCTCAAGTCGTTGGTGATGTAATGCCGCAGCTGCTGGTCCGCGCTGCCGCCGACCTGCCAGGAATTATGATGATTAGAACCGGAAAGCGATATACATTCCATGCAGTATGTTTATCAGACTGTGCTTCCTGTAAGCCGAGCCATCGAAGTACTGCTGAGAATATCTCATTCATTTGAATTTCGTCAGGTTCGGAAACTTCATTCCGAGTATTTTCAATTTTATAAACGTTCGACGGATTCCTGCTTGCTTACTCGTTTTGTGTCACACATGCGATCGACAAAACGTTTATCGCGAATGAAAGAGACTTGGGAAGGAGAGGAGTTCGATTGGTAGACACAAGAACGCAGCAACGTAAAAGATCAATCCTGAGCTCCAAAAAACGACGGGCTATACCGGGGGTTGCAACATGGGGTACATGTACCACTGAGGGTACATTTTCCTATCTGAAGAGGTGCATTTAAGGTTAGCAATAGAAGGTAAAATATATTTATATATATTTATTTCCAAATATTCTGAAATATAAAGGTTACATTAAAATTTCAGTGGATTGTTGTTATTTTATTCAGCTTTTTTGTTTTAAGAAACTTTAGGGGTACATGCTCATCTGTCGAAATGCTTACGGGCTACATAGAGAAATGTTGGGAACCCCTGGTCTACATATAAGTAAAAACATGGCTTGGTGGACTTCAGCGTCAATGGTGCATCCCACCAGGTAAACATTTGCATTTGTGACTATCCAGTGTGATAGTGGTTTGCGTTTGATGACTACGAGAGTTTAGAGGAAAAAATATCAAGCAAAAGACACAGAACATTTTCCAATTAAAACATGCGTTTAAATCTAGGCTTTCAATAAATATTTGGTTACATCTGATCATTACGTCTATCCGTCTCAGGTCAAGATAAAAAAAATGAAAACTACCATATAGTTGGAAGCAAGGTTGCGGAGCCGAAGTCATGAAGAGTCGGAGGTTTTTGGGTGGAGTCGGAGTCGGATTCCTAAGAACACTAGAAACCGGAGTCAAGATTTTTTTATCCGACTCCGGAAGTCCAATTGCATAATTTTATACATTGCACTCCTACGTTAGGAATCCTAACTCGTGCTTGTTGAAATGACACAATTTCTTTATAAATTTTGATTGAAAAAGAGTTCTTGCTGTGTGCCACGACTTCCATTGATTGATAGTAGCTACAAAATTGTTGACAGCCAAACTTCATTCACGTTATTCTGAGGAGTCGGAATCGGGAGTAGGAATCGGGAGTAGGAAATTTTGGAAATGTCGGAGTTGGAGTCGGACATTTGACTTCCGACTCCGCAACCCTGGTTGGAAATCGTATTTTTCAAACATGTGAACAAAACAAGTAAAAACAGAAAAGTGATCAAATTTATGAAACACTTTATCACGACAGCTAACAAAAGCACAGTCCGCTTACTGTGGAAAGATATTCAATAACCAACGTTAATGTGCGGACTGCTTCGCAAACGTCCGGAAGTCGAGCGGTTCTTCTTTTGTCTTCAAGCTTTCGTATTATCTTTACTGGCAGTGGTCTCTGTGAATAACTATTTAGTGAACAAGAAAACTATGCCAAAAATCAAAACAACAGATAAAGATAATTCAAAAACGTAAAAAAACAAACAAATATTGTGAATAAAGCTTTTGAGCATACAGCCTACCGAGTACATTGCGCTTCAGCGCAAAGACAATGTAGAAAGTCATGAGCAGCTAATAAATTTTACAGGAGCAGCACACCATCCCATTCAATGCACTTGCAAACAAACCTGCGGTACATTTTCTTTCAACTTTAAACATTCTTTCTCGATTCCCACGTCTTGCAAATACTCCAGGCAAGGGATCGACTGGAACAATGTGTTAAAGGCACTTATGACAAATACATAAATGCTTAAAAACAATGTTAGATTATGATGAAAAATTAAAAGTAATCTGAATGTGTTTGCGCAGAAAACTTATCTTGTTTGCAAAACGTTTGTCAAATAAAAAGTTGTACTAAGCCATCGGTCCACACAAGCAGGTTATATTTTGCAGATAACTGTCATAATACCATCATTTCTAGCGCATTAATGTAACGTTGTCGAGGGATAAAAGTGGGTTTATTGTATTTTGAACAATTCTTCCAGTTCAAGATATGATAAGATCGAATAAACTTTTCACCATTAGGACCCCCAATCCTTTAAAAAATATTCCTGAACATACACAATTTGCGACAAACGACAAAAGTATGCTAAAACATAAAACTAAATTGTTGTAGCTGTTGTATCTGCAAAACGATAGTTCTTTCAGACGCAATCGGTAAAGGATATTGCAATGTAAACACACTCCAATAGACTCGTTACATCAGATTTTGTCGAAACTAGCAACGCAAAGGCAACAAATTTCGCGTCGATGTGTTGCGTCTCAAATACGACAACGTTGATTATACCAGCTGTAATGTCCCTCGCGCACAATGAGGTTGCCAGCAATTGGCCAAGTGTATGAACATTATTGCACGACAACATCTACATCACGAGAGAAACGCAAATCGCATTGTCGGTACGTACGAAATGTTTTACCTTGTCAATTAGCTTCTTGTGCAAAATGAAGCGTTGAATAATCTGCGCACAAAACATAAGTTTTATGAAATGTACAGGCCATCCTACGTCCAGTGACTGTGAATTTTCTGCCAGGTTACAATAAAAAAAAATGTTTGTTGTATTTCCCATGAAACACGAACACAGACGTTATTTACCTTATAAAAAAGATAGTATATTCTTTACAATATGTTTACTTGTTTCTCCAAAGCCGCTATTCTGTACACTATCCTGTGCTCCGGTCCGCTCTCTGTGGTCGTAGCTTCGTACTGCGAATTGGCCAAAATGTATGGAAGCAAGACCTGATCGTTTTCAATCGGGATCAAGTCGTTTGCTGTTAGTTGTTCAATAGTGACTTCCTTAAAGCTACAGAAATAAATGGAGGTTGTACACAATATGTGTCTCAACAAACTTCACTAGCTTTGGTTTTAATGTGGTTTAAAGCATAAAGCTCTAACTGTGCAACAAACTTTAAAATGCAGTAGTTTTCGGTAAACAAAATTTACTTTGTTTGCACTAAAACCCTTCAACATTTTGTTACTTATATTTTTCTATTGCAAACTTAATTTAAGTGTTATTAGTGTACGGTAGAGAAAAACATACAGTTAGCAAGAAAATTACAATATACACGCCACATCACCAGTTGCTGAAGCATGAACCAAACATTAATTTTTCCCAATCGTCCCTGATACAGATACAAACATCACTGTTTATGTGCTTCGTATCTCATTTTCTACATGACAGATTGAATTGAACAACACGTTTTCAGTTAACGCAGAATTAAACAAGATATTTATGCGCTAAACGTCCATGAAAATAGTTCTATTATTCTAACCTACACGTGTCAATAGCATGAGTTTATAATATATTTTCATGGAATATTCCACATCACGGCTATTACGTCAGCGCGCATGATCAAGATAGCGAGACAGCTGGAATTTCGAAGGTTTTGCCCCTTGAACCCAGTGTCAATTGAAACTCTTGGGATGTATGAAGGTGAGCCTCTACATTCTAGACTGTAGAATCGAGAATATATAGGGACATTGCAATAACCTAGCTACATTATTAACTTTGTCAGTCCTATTCACAAGATTATAGAGATCAAGTAGTCAAACGATTTACGAAATTCACGTTTCTGAGACATAGAATTAGGTTCAGTTTATTAATTCGATGAATATTTTAGATGGCCAAGAGCTTAAAGCGCCAACAACCGTTCGCAAAAAAACACTCGTTGTTAACTTCGTAGAAATTTCACTCAGTGATCCGAAACGCCTAGCTAGAAAAAGAAGTTGGTGAAATGCAATAATCCTGGACTTTTAATAAATGATTGCTATTTATGCGTTCCTGATGGTTTTGCACACCGCTTCAATAATTGCCCCCCAAAATTTGTGAGAGCGACTGCGATTTTCGACCACCTTGTATGTGCCCCTGCATTTATCTACACCATGATTGACAACCAGCATCCCTTCGCTTGGTAAAAGTCACTGCTCTTGAAGAACACTATGGGCCAGCCACTGAAATGCGTCAAGAGCTGCAATTGTGATCGTTTGAAAACGACACTTCGCGCAACACCAAGCGGTTATTGGGCGGCTGCCTGTGAGCAGGTTGACCACAGACAACAGGTTCGACAATTCAATAATAAACCTACGTTGGCTTCGACTGAAGGATTTCTCGGCACGTGTGCAGGAAACCATTCTGTTGGTCGATGATGAACTGGACGAAGAAAAGGGGCCACCGGCCTTGGCCCACTTTGCTGGGCAGGCACATCGAAATCGGACTGTCCAGGTCGATCGCACCGGCAACGTCATGTCCGGGTATGTGGTACGAGGCAGTCACTTCCTCTTTGTGCTTAGTACACACAAAAAATCATCTCACAGAACTGATACTTCACGCCAACAACAAAATGTGACACGAAAATATGATTGAGTGAGTTGAATTAAAAAAGGAACATTAGCACACCTCATTCCATAGGTCGATGTAAAGCTGAAGCGATTCTTCCGAAACCATACAATCTGTTTCTTCCAAGTAATCTCGCAAAGAGATGGCGTCAACGTCGTGAGTATCAACCTTTCGTTGATATCTGAAATGAAACCAAGGTTTGCCATAAATGTGTGTCGTGACCAAACCATTAACTAAGCTATTCTTGACGAAAGCATAGCAAACAACACGTTTTGAAACTGCCGGCGCACATTTTCACAATTTATGTCAGAATAACGTTTAAATAAAACAAACTGCAGTATGCCAAGTTTTTGTGAGGATGCCAAAGTTCTTTGCACTTTTTCCAACAATTTTTTTAAACTGAGTTTAGAAAATAAAGCCTATGGTGTTAGTGCAGCCCACACCGCACTCCCTTTATGGCTCCTGCCGCACCCCGTTTATGGCTCCTTGCATCGATTTAGGCTGAATGGTTTTCCGAAGAAACACGAGTCTTGTTTGGATGTGAATACTGCAGAAAACTGTAAAATTGTTACAAAAATTCTAGAGACACCATCTGCAACATATACTGACATTGCTCTTGTTTCTAAGGCCTGGTTTTGTTTTTTAACAAAATGGAACCCACAGCGCAGCATACAGATCGTTTTGTCCGCTAATACTGAAAACGTTTTGTCCACAAACGTGTACTCTATTCCAGCTTTCACGGTCGGCGATAGAAAGCTAATACATTCGTTAGACCCACACAACCAAACTGCAAAACATTGGAAATTATTGGGAAGTCCATCATAAAAGTTGGACTATAAAAATCATAAAAAAATGACTGTTAAAAACACCATCAACAATTTTCACGGCATCTCATTTACTAACAACTGAAAACATAGCGGAACAATAATGATCGTTTTAAAACTGTTCAAACAATAATATATTGAAAACAGTGGCAAGCAAACAACAAATACGAATGCAATCGTGTTTTATGCAGAAAACAGTAAAAAATGCCAGAATTCACCAATAACAACTATTGAAATGAAAAACAATGCAACACCTTTTCTGCATAGTTTGCTGCAGATTCAAAATCGATTCCAAATGTGAGATCAGTGATATTTTGTCATTTTCTAGAATGAGCTTAATGATCGCTCCATCCGCTGAAACAAACGCAAGTATCACGAGTAGCACGAAACACCAGACATTCAATCCAAACTCCACTGAAAATCGATTTCGCAAAAGTGATAACATGCTTCAAAAACCGTTTGAAGGTCACAAGATTATTTTTAAGCACTTAGATTTTCCCACGCAAAAAATAAGCAAATACAAAAACTAAACGGCGCCAAGCAAACAACACCATAAAAACGCACAAAACTGCTGAGCGTCACGACACTGCATCACCAACCTCCTTCAGCAACATCAATGCCCTCGAGTTTCTGTCGCAAATGGTTGACCGATGCGTGAACTCTGAACTTCCACAACGAGTTGTCGTTCCATGGAACAATTTCATCTGCGTCACTTCCGCTTGTTGCATTCACAACCTCGTCCGAGATTTCATACACAAGACTAAAAGACAGAACAGATTTCCACAGTTTGTGAAAATAAACTAAAATCTGATTGAGCTTTCGAAACATCATTTGCGATGACCTTCACCAGCGCTCTTTTCTTCAAATTACTATTAGAGGACACGTTATTTTAATAACCACATCGCCTGCGGCCTGCGTGGTAAGACATCGCCAGGACAACACATCAACAGCAGCTTCGACGACATTGGCTATGCTGTGACCTTGGACAATGCGGCTGAAGACAAGGGACAGACAAGGTAAAAAGTATGACCTTAATTTCACGTTGCTGCGTTGCTGGTCAGCGTTATTGTTCACACTTACTTGTCAAGGTCTGTTTTTTGCTTGAATTCGAGAATAGTCTTTCTCGCTTCATTCACGACTTGATCGGCTTCCGAAAACACCTTCGTCAGAAATTTCTTTTGAAACGAAGCTTCCCAGAGTTTCCTTCCGACCATCGACTGAAGGTTAATTTGACCGTGAAGGCGTTCATCCTGCGAGCAGGAACATTGCGAAAATAAAAAGATTGAGAATGTGACAGAAACATCGAAGCCATTGCAATGACAATCGCGAATGTGTCAGAACAATCGAGGAATGTGACACACAATCGAGAGTGTGACAGAATAACCGAAGGCATTGCAATGTACAAACCTGACAACAGCGAATGCTCTTCAGCACTTGATGTAGAAGCAGCGCGACGTCGTCGAAGCTTTTTCCAACGCAGTGCGCGAGTTGCCGCAAATTCAGCTTCACACGGTTCGTCAATAAGGCTGTAGTTGCAGCATCACTACCCAGACGGAGGATACTGAAACAAGGGTTTGCATCACCACTACATTTGTCGCAGTGACAAAAACAACGCAAATCTCTGTTTCGCTTTCTTTAAACTTTCCCATGTGTTATATAAAACAGACTAAACATTCCACTAAATCCAACATTTGCAATTATTGTAAATGCAAATAGGTATATACGTTCAATTTTATCAGCTTATAACCTGTCTCTACGCCACCAAAAATTACCTGCGCACTTCTCGTCCGGACTTATGAGCAATCAGCATAACTCCATGCAGCAGGAATCGCATGGCGCACACGCTCGCTCTACTGCACGAACGTTCAGGCGCGGGCTTAAGCGATGGAGCCTCGTCCAGCGGCAGTCTGTAACCGATCTGGCTTTCCTCCGACAAGGCACCTGCTTTGTTTCCCGGTTTCAGAACACCTTCTGAAACGCCGCCAATAGGCGCCTTGCATTCAGGGCAGACGGAGTCATCCCTGATCGGGTTTGTGCAGTCACCAATGTAGTAGAGATGATTATTCGGACATAGGTACTCCTTCGGTGGTCGCGACTGGTAGCCTTTCCATCTCTGGATCTCTTCCCTTACTGATGTATCAAAGTAAATTGATTCGGGCATCGTTGGCAGAAAACTGGTTGAGATCAAGTCTGGATTTAGCATCAGTTCTTGCAGGTCTTTCACCAGCGCTCGCCGCTGCGTGACAAACGTAAAATAAACATTGGCAAGAAGGTTGTTGACTACTTCTTGCACATATTTGTCTTCGTCGTCAAACAAATCTCTCTCACGAATCAGTTCAAACATTTCTGCTCCACGATTCTCATTGTGACAGACTGTCGTCAAATGTTCGACAAACCAGACTTTTAGCTGATTGAGGGCCGGTTCGTTGCGACCCCGGGCTGAGACTACAACTGCGAGCAAAATCTGAACGGTGTTATCTGTCGAATACACAGCAACATCGGTTGCCTTTTCCAGTTTGTCACGAAAATCCTCGTCTTCTTCTTGGCAATGCAGATGTTTCTTCCATTCGGTGTAAAGTTTGCCAGAAACTACCAGCTTGTCAGGCATTTCCGTACCATCAAGTGCACGTTCACAGTCGTATAGATGCAAAGGAACGAGTCGCTGCGCAGTAGTGTCTTCCAGCAACTTGGAAAAGTAGTTTACACCGTGATGACGGCAGAAGATTTTCACAAAGTAGTTCTTCGCTGCTTCGCAGACTTCAAGTGCGTCAACGATATCTTTAACCGACGTTGTTTGCTCTTCGTCGCTCTTGTCCAGCATGTCGAAGACTTTTTCAGACAAAACTCCAGTTGCGAAACGCAAGTTCGCAGCAACATTCAAATGCTGGACTTGATTCAACGTCTCGGAATTTTCCGCCGAGCGAAGTTGCTCGTTCAGCAGAAGCAATATCTGGCGTGGATCCGTGGGCTTGTTTCTCAATGAATCTTCAATGCACTGTATGTAGATCATCATAATTTCTTGCTTGTCGTGAAGAACAGCTCCGAAACGAGTGAAGTGTTTTTCCAGTTGAGCTTCGACGGTCGTCTGGTTGTACCGCAACAGCAGTTGGAGAATAAACGACCTCACCGTGGGCGTGTTGTCAAACGTCGACGTGCTTAAAGGTGAAATTTGCTTCGTTGTTTTCTTTGCAATCACCAAGTCGTGCAGCACGTCTGGGATGTTTTCGTCCAAATCCAAGTCGCAAGCATCTGCTCCTGGTGCAGGGAAGCACAACGTTGACAAATACTCCAGGAAAAAGCTGGTGCAGTTCGCAGTAAACGTCTCCACCCCGCTTGCTTGTTCGGTGCTCAGTTGGGTTGGAGATACAGGGAAATCGTCGGGAAGGTTGACGCGGCACTTCGGACATTCCTTAACGTCTTCAGTCACCGACAACTTCATGCACAAAACGCACATGTGATGCTCACAGGGTAGAACAATTGGATCAACAACTTTTTTCTTGCAAACCGAACAAGACAAACTTTTCCAGTTAAGCAAGCTCTTCAGGCTGACGTCCTTGCAACATCCAGACAAATGTTTCATGACGATTTTCAAGAACTTTTCGCTTTGCAAGCCAGCTTTAATCGCACCTTTCCACAGTCGCTTTGATACCGGTACAAGAAGTTCCAGGTAAGACTCAAAAAGCGTTTGCGGTAAGCCTTGGGGAATCAGCTGGTCCAGAAACAGGTGAGCAAATTCAAGCGCCTTCCACACTTTTTCCAGTTCAGTGGCGTCATCATGCTTGCAGATTGCCTGAGCTGCTGGTCGGAAGCGATCAATCAGATTGACCCATTTCCGGTAGTCCTGGGATGAACTGATTTCATCCGTTTCTTGCTTGAGATGGTCCAACGCTGTTTCGAAAACGAAAAAGTGCGCTAACATCTTCATACTTCCCTTTTGCCGCGAGACCCAGCCGGTCACGTTTGTGTCGCTCAGTGCCTCAGGAAGTGAGCTCAACATTGTTGAAATTTGCTGCAGTTCGCTGGATACGTTTTTGAAAAGGAGAAACAAGCACGCTACAAGGTTGCTCGTTCCGCTGGTGCAGTACTCACGTGCCTCTTGTTTTGCCTTGAAAATTTCCATGACAACATCTTCCACGAAGCGCATCTCCAATTGCTGCCCAGTTCCGCTTCTGTAGAGCACGTGAACTAGGTCCTGAATGAAGCAACGTAGAATTTCAAGGGCGAACGAAGACAGCCCGTTCTGCAAAACCTGATTGAGGCTGCTGTTCATCAGTTTGTTGTGGAATGCGGCTTCTCGTTGTTCGCATTCAACGTGCTGAAGCATTTGCCACAACTTACAAAAGTGTTCGACGATTCTACGCCCAAACGGAAACGAGCACGAGAAATTCTGATGGCCTTTGACCAAAAACTCCGCACGGTTTCCAGACATATCGCGCCATTTTAGTTGAAACAAGTTTGATTCTTGAAACAAGTTTATCCAAAGCTCTTTCAAGCACAGCGACATTCGGGATGTGTCGCTGCTGCAGAGTATGTCCAAGTTCCGATCCTCGTCAACCTTGCTGATGACGTATGCAAGCGCAGATGAGGTCAGCCGTTTCAGATACAGCCACAAGGTCTTAGTGAAACTGCCACCTTCGTTAAGAGAATCATGCGCGCAGGCCTCGTCGATCATCCATGATTCTGGAGAAGCAACAAGTTCGTCTCTTTGTCCCATTATGCTAACGATGTGCTTAGCAGTACAGTGAAGGAAGGGCCTTGAAACAATATCCTGCTCTGTCAAAAGGGCGATCAGCTTCTTCATTCTTTCAGGGTCATAGTAGTCTTGATCTCCGCGCAATTTCATAAGCGCAGTGGACACGCAGCACTTCATTAAGTGAAACAAGTCTAAACAAAAATCCGTATCGGCCAAACTGCTGACAGTTCCGCTGTCCAAGGTCTCGTTTCGACGACGTTCAAATCCAGACATGAAAACCTCGTGTAGGCTCATTCCCCAAAGCTTGCTCGGTAACCCCAAATGGTCAAACGAAACCCGCAGCTCGTCGACGAAAACACAAACAGAGCCAGGGCTATGAAAACTTCTCATTTCTTTGGAACTTCCACTACTACGCTCAACAGAATGAAGAAATGTGATGATCGAATGTGATTGCTGTTTTTCCCGAGAACAGTATTTCGCGCGGATGAGATTTTTCACTGTATACTTGGCGCAAGCAACCAAGTCCGCAGTGGCGTTAGCTTGTGGGCACTGTATCAAAAGCACGAAGTCGTTTGAGAGGCTGTTAGACGCCACTTCCTGACGTGCTGCACGTGATAAAAACATTTCTATTTTTTTTGTGAACTCGTCGGCCGTTGAGAACTGTTGCAAGGTTAAAAGCATGATGGAATTCTTGTCAAGCCCAAGCATAACCTCAAGTTTTTGCCTGTCAGTTTCGGAAAGAATCTGAGAAAAGGACACCACGTCAACCATTTGAGACTTGGTCGCATCACGTGGTAGTTGCAGTAAGCTCTCAAGAAAGGAAAACAAGTTATCGTGGCTTTGTTGGTGAAGGTATATTTCCTGCCATTTTTCACATTCCTTATTAACGCCCGACATACTCAACCTAAACACGCTGTCCATGCACGCAATGTCAATTAGTTGCTTTTTTGCTTCTTCAAAGACTTTCCCATTCTGCGCAGAAGATAAAACCACTGAAGCTGCCGTATCAGCTGTGTAACCAACAAACGCCTCGCAATCGGTGAAGTTCTTGATTTTGTTTCGCTGGTGAGGTGCAATGTTGAGCTTGCTGAACATCGACGCCCATTTCTTGTTGGTCGACATCAAGGACACTCGATGTATTGAACAAATGCTTTTCCAATCTGTTGATGAGCGGAATCGGAAACTCTTCGTAGACAATGCTACGGTCTTCAATCACAATCAAGCGAAAGTTTTCCGCTACTCGGCATTTCACTCTGTGACCTCCCAGCCCAAGATCGACATATCGTTGACCAGCAAAGGTGACGTAATGCTGATTCAGTGCGTCATAAAGCGATTCATACAAGTCTCTGAGATTGAGCAAAACAACAGTTTGACCGGATTCCATGCACATCTTGATGCGGTTGATGTTTCGACAAACTTCGGTGTAGTTGTTGTCTTGAGGAAAACTCGAACCGAAAATGACTTGAAAACTTGAAATATCAACAACTTGACTGAGGAGGTCGACAGCAGTGAAGTTATTTGACATGAGGAGAAGGTATCGGCTTTGCGATCCATCTGCGAAATCTAAATTGTCCTTCAGCATCTTCTTTAAGCTGACCGTTTGCAAAACAAAGTCAGGATAGACAGCTTTGAGCTTTTCGCAGAAGACAGCAAGATAGTCTTTCGGGCCACCGCTGAAATTCCTCAGGACAGCATAAGCAACGTCGCATTCGGAAATGTTCTCGGAATTTTTCTTCACAATGGAAAAGATCATCTTCAGCAAGCTGTAGTAATCGCGCAATCCAAAAAACTCACGAATCTGTTGATTTTCACCCACGGGGCATTCTTCCTGGTCTCTGCACACAGTCCAATACGATTCAGTGGCAGCATCAACAATATCTGCAACTTCTTTGTAAGAGTCACTCTCGCCCGACGTGAAAATACCTTTGGCAGTCAGCGTCAAGTCTTCCTTGGTAGGAGCTCCGCGATGCACGAAAACTCCTCTGTTCATTTTTGCTGGATCAAGCGCCCAATTAGAGATGCCAACGAAACCGACCCTTTTGTTCGTGTCAGTTTCTTTGATAATTAGGTCTTGAGACGAATCATCACTTCCATCAGTTGTTCCGCTTTCAAGCAAAGGATGCAGTACCTTGAGTGGCATCTTCGGTGAGTCCTCAGCCAGTCCGATTTCATCCAGGACTACGACAGCCACGAATCTAGTTGGGTCTTCTTGTTTTTGCAGTTTCATGCACTGCCCGAACACGCTTTCGATTCCTACAGCATCGGAGACAGGGCTGCACTGAAACGACAGAACCTGAATTTGTTTCAAGCGCCTGAATACTGCGTTGCCTGAACTCAAGCCCTGCATTGCGTTCGTTACAATGGTCTTCGCCAGTGACTTGGAACTACCCGGCCTTCCAATCAAAAACAGAGGTATCCTCATCTCAGCGCACATAATGATCATGAAAACATTTTCACGCAGTGCTTCGTTTTGTGCCACGTCGTCATCCAAGTTAATGTTTTTGAGAAACACCGATTGGCAAGCCACAATCTCTTCGATGATTTGATGCTCAGAAACGTCTAATCCATAGGCTGCAAAACACTTGCTTACGGTTTGTCGGTATACTGCTCGACTAGCCAAAGTCACATGGTAACACATTCCAACAGCTTGGATCAGGCATCGGTTGACTGGATGTAGTCGTTTCCTCCCCTGAACGTCGTCTTCCTTCTCTTGGTCAACCAAACGAAACAGCCAGTGCTTGTTTCTACAAAACCACTTGAAACTGACAAGGCATCGCTCTACATCTCTTAAACTCACGAAATGACACTCGTTTCTTTTCTGGCGCATATAGGCTTGAGATTGAGCCAAGATTTCCACGATTAAACGAAAGTCACTTGACACTAAACCAACGTCTTCTTCATGACCGAGACGCTGAACCATTTGCTCAATATACTTTCTTTCTGCATGGTTTTGCAGTTGACCGAAATCCCAGACCAACGGTTGCATGCTTGGAGGAAGAGCGATCACTCTGTAAACCAAGCAACGCATTGGAATCTCGCCGAGCTTCTCAACTGTGTCATCAGTTTTAACTCGAAAACCTAATCCAGCTGCTTCCATGCTGTCAATCGCTTCCTGGCTGTGCTTTCTGTACGGATTGCAGGCTGCCACAATCCGCAAGCCGCACTCCTCAACACTTTCTCCGTGAATGCTTCCGTCACAAACAAATTCTTTGATCGCGTACACCGCTTCTGTAGTGTTGGCTTCATCCAAAAACAGCATGGTGTCAAAATTCCACTCCTGTTGATTGCGCTTTGCGAGGTCTGCGGCTTTACTCAGAAGCCTTCTGAGGTTGATATCGGGTGGAATGTTTTCGGCAAAATCTGTCGCTTTCCTCAAAATACTGTCCGAGCTTGGGGGTTCCTGAAAGGCTGCTGAATGTTCAAATGATTTCAATACAGCTCTTTCAACCGAAAAGTACTGTGCTTCGTGCCTCACAAAATCCTTAGCTTGCTTTAAAACGACGTGGACTTGGTGGCGCAGTTGATTCTTTCGAGCGAGACGCACAGCAGCCCTCAGTTGTTCATGGAGATGATTAACTGTTATACCTCCATGGACTTTTACTACCATCATGTTACGTACAATCCGCTGTAGAAGCTCATGTCGGCATTGTGGTTCTGCATTTCCGTGGTTTCCGTGATCAGGGAGATTCCGGTTTGGTCTTCCCGCTTTAAGTTTGCTCATGAACTCGACCATTCTTGTTTTTCCGCATCCAGTCTCTCCCATCACCACAACAGGAATGTTGCATCTGAACCTCATGTGAATTGCGAGCATTTTTAAGACGTTGTCAGTTGTCAGCTCGTACGTTGGATCTGGGTCGAAATTTTCGCTCACGCCAAACACTTGAAACAAAGTCCTCAACTTCTCGGCTCGACTGAGACTGTCGAAGTCTTGGTTGAGGTTGACCCTTTGTGCAGTTAACCCTGCGACAAGGGTGGCGGGTATGAGACCTCTTTCCAAACATTGGTTGGTTTTCACGCACATCAAGTTGCCGTAGTTGTTGATTTTGAAGTTTATGAAAGTCATAGACACCCTGTCTTCATTGAAAAACAAATAGGGGTGAGCACTTTCTTCCCAGCGACGCCTCAGTTGGTGAAGTTCGAAGACACCCTCCCCGCCGGCCTCAGGCGCTTTTGCCGCGTGCCGGACGTTCAGCGACGGAGTAGCAAAGTCCTGAGACATTCGTATCATAAACTGAACAACGAACTTTTTGAAACCGGACAGACCAGAATCGACGCCCATCAAGTTGTAATCGCAAAACACTGACTGCTCAGCATCCTGAAGCTGACAGTTCAAAAAACTGGCAAAGTGATGTAACTCGGACCAAGTAGGATCTTCGAGATTGCAATAGCTCAGCAGCGTTTTGATGCATTCCATTTGACAGCCTTCAGGTTGCTGGTACGAAAAGTTGTCTAGATTTTGTTTTCTCGAGTACCGCAGGAGATACTGATAGGGTCGCTGGAATGTGGGGCTGTTGAATTCAACTTCGTCCATCATTGCAAACTTATTTCCAGGGTCGTCGACTCTCTTGATCACTTCTCGCGGTGAGATGCAGCAAACAGAGGGGAAAATGGAAATTAGGGTTTCGGCAGCAGGCGATTTCTGAAAACAACAAAGTTATTCATGAAAAAATCATAATACTTTTACTCGGCAAGTGAGAATATTTAGCTAAGGAAAAAAAGCGATGCAAACACGAATACATTCTTGTCTTTCAAAAAAATTCAAATTAAGAAACATTCCGTCTATTTCAATCTTAAACTGAGGTCTCATCAACTTACGCAATAGTCATGTCCTGCAAAACCTCACAGATGCGGTATACTATGTTAAGGTTAAGTAAAAGACGATCCATTCTATCAATGTACGAATGCATCTTCTTTTACTTCACTTAAAAAAAAAATATTATGTCAAGGCAAAGTAAATAAAGATGCAAACGTCCATTGATAAATCTAACGGAAAATCAACCTGAGCAACAACTACTTACACCTTCTTTAAAAATGTTTCTTGGGATTTTATCAGCGCGTAACTTGCTTAGCGATTGACACTGACACGTCTAAGCAGTTAATCAAACGCTTAATGGGTAGGGAGTATCTCTACAAAGGTACGTAAGCAGGGCCAATTATATCTTTGGTAGAACATTCAAAGCGTAGATTTTTCTACGCATCTTCTTATACCTTCATCTTTCTAGATATTAATTGGAAAATAGCCATTGGCAGAAACCAACTCTCTGAAGCAAATCTCAATCCATTTTGAAACGACTCCTTAAAAAACTTCCTATGTTCATTTACGAAGTAAGCTATTACATAAGACACGGAGTAGCGCCTATGGTTTGTGCAACTACATCAAATAATTTACGCGAACTACAGGCTAAATAGACGTTACCGTAGCAACATCAGATTGGAAAGTATATTCGATGAAATAAAGATGCTGTGGTTGCTTCTTCCATAACAAGCCTGCTGCATTCTGGAAACCTCCTGGTATAATCAGGTTGAAAAGGAAGCGGTCGATGTCTTGTTGAATCTTTAGGAAAGTCGAATGGTGGATTTAAACAAACTTACACTCCATATAGGTGAACCTTTGCAACTATGCAAGAGCTAGCTACGACACCAACTAATCAGCACTGAACGCATTCAAATATTACCAAATATCTAGCAGCGACCACTACTAATCAGTATGAAATTCCGACGTCTGGCGTGGAGCACTGCATACCAGATATTAACAGATTCGTTTGGTCTCGCATGATTTTGAAAGATATTCGTGTCTATGCAAAACATCACGCATCAGTGATTCCAAACTTGTCGCGCACGTCCCACGTTGGTGCAGTTTGATGTTTAATTGGGGCAATTCTAGAATAACCTTTTATAGCTCGTTGATTTGATTTGCTCCGGATTTGCAAAACAGTCCAACTCCAACCAATACAACTTCAGCAGTCAACATTGCAACAACACATTTCAGGAATTCAGTCTTACCGATGACGTAACATCGAAATGAATGATATGACGGTCACTGTTTTTCAGGTCGTCCGCATGCAAAAGACTATGCATGACATCATCAAGATCACAATGCTTTTCCAAAAACCTGACGGTTGTCGTGTGGCAATCTGGATTTATTTCAAGGAACTGCGAGCGTAGCCGCGAAATGTACAATGACTTCCCTGAAAATTGTTTTTCAGTCAAGAGCTACATCTTACGACAATGTAAATATATCACAAACAAGGATTAAAAAGTCAGATAACTCGACACAGCAAACAAACGTTAGCCTTGTGGCAAGCTTCTGAAGAATCTGCCTACTTTCTGCTTTCATTCTTTTTCGACGATTAAAAATTGCAAGCGTATCTATTTGTCATAGTTATAGGCAAAAAAGATTGAGGCAAGAAAATCAGTCACAGTTTATTGACAGGGAAACTAGTTTCACGTTTTCCAACCCATCATCAGTCCTGTGAATGTAAGACAAATCTTATAGGCGAAATGTTGGCATTTGACAACAAGTAAAGAAAAATATGAACTGTGGCTAGTTACAACGACAGTACTAAATTTTGCGAAGCTTAAAGGCTGACCTTCCCAGAGTCTCATAATTCGACACGTGTTTCAATTTCAGCGAAGCCAGAAAGTTTAGCAACGCTTGTAGTTATCTTGCACAAGGTTGTATGTAACAAAATAATATCAGCGACGTTTCTATGAATTACCGAGTCCAGCGCGTGTGGATGTCACAGAAACCACTGATCTTCCATCAGCCACAGAAGCAGGATAATGTCTCTCTCGAACTTTCAGTTTTGCCTCCAAATAATCTTGAAAATCCTCTGTTGAGCACTTTAGGGTGTAATCGGCTTTGTACTGTGACACAATGAAGTGATGTGGTGAGTTGTCATTGTACACTTGTTAAAAAAAGATGCTAGCAGGGTTGTGTAAATTACAGTATCCAAAATACGGATAAGAAAACAAGTTCCAGGTGGTCAATAAAAATACGTCTAAAAAATTGAATTAAAAAAAATGAAAACTGAGAAATATATGACACATTGAAATTGACAGAATGAAGAACAAACAAATCTTTTCAAAGCAAAATTATCTGAAATTTGGCTACAACGCATTTCTTCTGTAAACTGACTTCGCAAGTTTTCTTTCCGCGCTTTTACAATGAAACGAGACCACAGTTGGTGTAATTATGCTCGCACCATATTGCTGTTTACTTACTTGAACAGAAACTTACTTTTATCCCAAAATACGTGCCATTGGCTTTAAATTCACTAATCAAGCACCGGTTGAAAGTTATTTTAGAACTCATGGCAAGCACAGCGTCACATGTTCTACAATCTACATGTATTCTGCTCACCTCATGAAAGAGTGAAGCAACGTAGTGTTGAGGATCTGAACAGATAATCACCAGCTGGTAATCCTCATTAACATTATCAGACTTTCTCAAAACTTGCCAGGTAGATTCCAGAAAGTAGGACACGTCGAATTTCAGATTCTCAGTTCCAGCAATGCAACAGAGCCGTTTGCCTGAAAATTGTTTCTATTTGAATCGCGATGAAGTCATCCATCACACGCGTGCATAAGAACAAACAATAGTTTAAACAAAGCATAACTGAGGCCAGTCAGCGAAGTGATCACCTCTTTTCCCGTCACGAGCCATCGCTCGACGCAGCAGCAGCTCTACTTCGCTTTCACTGGTCTCGCCATGACATAGAAGTATCTCAGATAAGGTCGGAAGGGGCTGGTTGAGCGAATTCATGTACAACGATAGAAGATACAGGAAGGTTTCCTGCTGTGGACATATTACAAGGTGGGGAGTTCCCGGACGAAGTGACGTGGGAAGGTCTCGATTCGGAAGACTGGTTTCGTCAACGCGCGAACCAACGTTTTCCACGAATTGACCCAAGTGCAACATGCTGATGCAATCCGAAAGGGATGTGACCTTTGATATAATCAGGAAGATGCAGTTTCATCTGTTGTTAAATCCTTCAGATCAGGGCTGCAGCTACGTATAACTCGAAAAGCAGAAAATATTTTTTTTGGTTTTTGCCAATCTTGATTTTGTCAACAATGTTCAAAATTATCTCATTCGCAAAAAGAAAAAAGCAAAAGAAGAAACACAGCAAACATATAAAGAACGTACCCCATTTTCGTTCAGGTAACGTTCGCAAACCGTTTTCACGGCAACGCTTGCAGGAATAGACTCGTCTTGGCACTCTACCATTAATTTTTGTATGACTTCTTTCAAAGTTAGATTCGAACGATCTTTCACAACAGACTCGATGGTGCTTATTTCCGTTGTGGTTGAACAGAAACCTTCAGGAAAAGTCAAACTTGTTGCAAGACGTGAATTGAATGCCTTCTCACAAAACTTCCAACATACGTCTCCAGGTTTGCAAGTCTTTTAAAAATTCAACCAAACACACAAAGGAGATGCGCGAAACTGCAGTTAGAATTTCTTTGCGTGCTGTACGTATGAAACAAATGAACCAGCGCGCTAACGGGATCCTCTTATTTTAATATGCGGCACTGCAAAATGGCAAATGGGTAAGAATCAAGTTCTTAACAAAAATTTTGGCAACTTCTGAAAACCAAACAGCAATCGCTGTTTTCTTCAAAAAACATCCAGTATGTTTCTGTTTACGAAATGGATACGTAGTATTTTTTGATATTTTTTTACGCAAAGAACCAAGACATAAATGAACCGTAAACTTACCAGTTACCTTCAACTTAAAACTTACCGATCTCTTCGTCAAAAATCTTGCAAGACTTGTCTATTTCTTCCTCATCAAATTCATGATCCAAACACCACAAGTAAATGTCGTCATAATCCAAACTGTCTTCTGCAGCTTGCACGCCAGCCTTTGCCACGTCCTCCGCAATGTCTTCTTCAATCAAGTGTTTGACCAATCTCTGCTTTCTTTCGAGCAAAGATAGCGTCTCTGGAGCAGTTTCTGGCACTTAAACAAACAACCCGGCATTTATTAAACTGCTTGGTGTAAATTAATAAAAATAATGAAAAGCAGGTCATTGATCATTGACGGCTTTCGTTTCGTTCCGTGTGATGTTGAACACACCAAGTTATAGCAAATATGTCAACAGTACTTGATCGTTGTTGCATCTGTAGCGAAATCGCGAAATAATAACAAAATATTGTTTGCTGTGGTTCAAGCGAAACTCAAATGTTCCTAAGCTAAGACAACTAATGATATAATCTAAATACATAGGCTACCAAACCTATAATCGTGTTGCAGTTTCACACATTGCCCAGAATCGGAATGGTACCACCTTTGCCAAATTTCCTCACCAAAAGATTGAAGCGTTGTGAATGTTGGCCTTTGCTTAAAATGTGTTCAATAAATTTTCTCATGGAATCCAACAACAATGCTGCACTGATTTAGCTTAACTTTATTATCATCTTTTCTGAACTTATGGTGTCCACATACTTCTTTGAATGTAAGAACAACGTGATATCGCTCAGCGCGTGAGTGATCAGCGTGCACAAGATTTTTAGTTGCGGCTGACTGGACACTTTTATGTGTAGTAAGTCAAAGCCAATGTATGGATCAATGAGCGTACACTGCCTCAGCACTATTTCATTTTATTTTAAGTTGAGTTACTTGCTTTTCAACTCAAAATGCTTTTTATGCAATTTGTCCAAGCGTAGTTATTGGTTTATTGCAGGTGGCCAACTTGTCTTCGACTGGGATCGACTAGAACATTTCTTGATAACTCGCGATCAACCGGTCGGTGATAAAGTCACAAGTACAAAATGTCATAAAATGCAATGAAAAGGAATTTCAAGTGTCTTGTCAATTCAATGTAAAATCACGCGCAATCAGCCAGCTGAGACTCGACAAGATATTGCTTTTGTTAGACAGTAACGCGTCTGTGAATTACTTACCCTGTGTTGTTACTTTGTTACTCGCATTAAAGGTGTTACGTTTCGTCTCCATCGCTTGTTTCTATCACAGGGTGCGCCATTACATCGATACTTGGGTCCATTGATGTCAGTTGAACTCTATTTTCTTAATCTTGGCTAATGCAGGTCAATACCTACTGTCTAACGTCTTGAAATGTACAACACTGGAAAGATGCATTGGAAAAATACTCCATAGTTACATGTACCCACTGCTCAATTTAGTAAGGTGCTAACATCATCATCATCAATAACGATATCCACAAAATACCAATTCAAGAAAGCACTATGAAAATTAAAAATGCTTCTATTATCTTCGATTCAAGGCAATTGGTCCTCCGCTGTCGATGCATTCAAATATCGCAGCTAGACGAACCAAAGATGCAATCATTTGTCTCAGTGGTAGAGTGTATGCCTCCCTATAGGAAGGTTGGGTGTTCGATCCACGTATACTGTTTTATTCATTGAGTGAATCGCCGTAACGCTCCTTGGGCAAGAACGTTCACTGCAACCATCCCGACAAAAAGCATTAATTAGGCTTCGGCCTGCCGCAAATTGTTAAATAAATCCTCCCCCAACAAAAAAAGCAATCGTTACGCCAGCGATGCCACAGCGATTGCTTTTTTCCAGCAGCTGTCACGTAAGACTTAGCTATATTTGTTCACAGTCAAGTCGCTGAAACAGAATCATCACGAGACAAATCAAAATCAAATCTTTGGGACCAAAATTGGTGTTTCTGCAATACAGTGGTCCAGCAAGACCCTTGAAAAGCTATTCGTTTACCAGTTTCTTCTGCCTCGTCTTCCTTATCTTCGTCCTCCGTTGCTTCACCCAAACATCGCACTATCTCATCATGACTGATATCAGGCTTGATGAGAGAAAGCAAAGTGTACACCTGGTCAGGCAGCCGCCGATTGTACGTGACGCGCGACAGTTCCCGGCACAGGTAGGTGATTTGCTGAATGCTGAAATGATTCAGGTGATAGAAGGAAGAGCGCTTCTCTGACAAATGTTGTTTCCATCTGAAGATAAAGAAAAAAATGCAAGCGCGCGAAAAGAAAATCGGACATGGTACTGGCCGTGGAATACAAAAAATAGTTTCAAGACATGGCATTTTATGCTTTGAAAGATCACGTTTGTGTGTGATGAACGACATTACCAAGTGGTCAGCTTGGTAATTATTACCAAGTGGTCAGATGAACGACATTACCAAGTGGTTTAATGTGATGAATAAGTAAAACCAAGGCAGTCTGCAAGAGTTTTCTACAATATCACATTGTTTTATTTTGTTCATGCAAAGATTTTTTTACCTTTTCAGAACGTCGTCCAATACACATGTTATGTTCTGCACCTCCATGCCGGTATTTTCTTGACAAAGAATACAAGAGCTTTGGTCGTCAAACGTAATTTCCAGTGAAGTAAAATCTTCGGTGCAATCTTCTTTTCCAAACGTTGCACACCTGCACAGAAAACGCTAACACCTTTTCAAGAACATCAGCACGCATCAGAGTAAGTACATTATCTAAATCAGAGGTGACGAACCTATTTGCTATCGTGGGCCACTTTGTCAGTTACCGCTGAGTAAGCGGGCTGCACAACTTTTTAGTCATACTATGAAACCTGTTAAAAACGAAACATTGTTTATCAACAGAAACAAACAACAAACGAAAGTAATAAAAACTCATGCGAACCATACAGCTGAAGTAAAGTTCAAGACTGCTGGTCTCGCCTGAGTGCTTCGCGGGCCGCATGTTCGTCACCTCTGATCTAAATGCTTGCAAGGACATACCTTAAACAAGCTGCCCAAGCAAACAGACTGAGTTCTGTAAGTTAGAACTATGTGCTGCAAAATTTATAATGGCAATCGCATGGTAATCTGATACATACGTCGGGGCGACCTTAGCGTTAATTCCATAGGGATCCCTACGTCAGTTTATAATATGGTTTTGAAAAACTGTTGAAAAGGGTACGTTGGTGCAAAGTATAAACAACAATGTTAAAAATCTTCGGAAAAAAACAAAAACTTCAGTTGGCTCGGGCAGCTGTCCGCCAAAAAGAAAGCAATTTGCAAAGCCGTTGCATACCCTGAAAATAACAAAAACTTACAGCAATAATCAATCACAGAAACTTAGTTTAAGTGGCCACCATCGGGAAGGCAATTTGTGCATTGGTAATGTTTTGTTTACAAAACAGGTTGTACGCACTCAACACAACTCAAAACAAGGGTTTCAAAATAACCTGAGTTTAGCGGTCCAGTTGTTGAAAAGCAGGCAACCAGCAAGTTTCAGATTCACGAAAACTTTCGCTAAGTTTTCAGCGAACGAAAGGTTTGTAATGAAACGTTGCACATCGTTCAAACCCTTGTCAGCAATCAGCATCAATCGAGACTGGAGGTCGTGAAGTTCCTTCAAGGTCATTTCATTTTGCTCTGAAATCGCAAAATTCACTTTGTTACAGCCTATCCTCGGAAAGCAACTCTCATGAAAAACTTAAAAATGTAGAACTTTTCGTCTCACTCTGCCTAAATAGAGAACTTTTGAAGCCAGGGCATAACAGAGCTGCTTAAGCAATTTTTAATGAAGCTATTATTCACTTGCACCGCGCGAAACAACTGCGATGGACGTGATACTATAGGTTTCAAAGGCTTCAAAAACAAGAACGGCTACCAGAGGCACTGGTTTCAACTCTTCGAAACACGACATGAACTGAAGTCGTATTGCAATGAACGTTGCGCATTTGTTTTATCCCAACGTTCTTTCATGGAAGTTTTAAAAAATTATTTGTTGAATCTTTCCAAGGATGAAAATAATTGTATTTGTAAACAGGGTTGCGGAGTCGGTGTCGGAGACGCAGGTTTTTTAGTGGAGTCGGATTCCTAACAACACTAGGAGTATGAGCCGGAGTCAGATTTTTTGCCCGACTTCGCCTACGAAAATCGAACTGGATCGTTTTGTACATCACACTTCTACGTTGGGAATACCTGTTGAAATGGTACAATTTCTTTTGAAACTTGTATTGAAACAAAGAATTCTTGCTGTGTACCACGATTTCCATTGATTGCTAGTTGCTAAACAATTTTTGACAGCCAAGCTTCATTCACTTCATGTTATGACGTCGGAGTCGGAAATTTTGGAAAGGTCGGAGTCGGTGTCGGAAAATTTGGAAAGGTCAGAGTGAGACATTTTACCTCCGACTCCGCAATCCTGTTGTAAAATGCTATCCAAAGTGGATTCAGTGTGTGTTCGTAAAATCCAATCTAAAACGGTTTCATTTGAGCCATACAAAACCTGGCATTTGCGTTGCTTGTTTATTTTCAAACGCAACTTTTCTAGACCTTGCTGTTTTACTCTGTTCCACAGTACACTTTTATTCATACACGCGTTCAAGTGCTGTACTAACGTAGCACAATAACTGCAAATGCATGCTGATTTCAAAGTGTCCTCGTCAATTAAAACAATGGCATGGCATCTAACCTGATTCATCTTCGACAAGTGCTACAAGCGAGTGTTCTACTGTTGGGATTTGCTCTTTCCCGCTGATGACGTACGTTCCACTGCTGTTGATTTGCTGGGCTTTTCGCAGAGACGACTTCTCCACCGAACCGTGAAGGTCTTTTATGCCTTTCAACCAATCGAGGTGCATCGATATCTCTTGCTGCAAAGAAGATTTTAAACTGAATATTAAGGTTAGCAAGTTCTAATGGAAGGAAGCGAATGGCATAAAACTTTTATAGGGTTGTATAAGGTATGCCACTGGGGCTTGTAGTAAGCAGGTTACACTGCTACGCAAAAATGTGACTTAACGTAGTCCACATAGGGAGGGTATGCTAAATTTAAATATATATATATCAGATTCACTCAAATAGATGTCTATTTGAAAAAAACTTTCAGGACTGAGGATGAGTAGGCTTGCGTTAAATTGATTTCCTATTAAAAATTTGCTGATAGAATCAACTTTGATGCCTTTCTGGAGAGTATTTACTTAAATACAGATATACGCAAGTTTGAATCATCGCAAAAGAAGAGCGAAGTCGGCTGATTCTTCAAAAGCTTGAAGCAAACCTACAGTTTTTATTGGCGTTCACTCATGTTAAGAATGCCGTGTAGATCCGGTTCAACAAACGAACTTTAACAAACAGTTGGATCTTCACATTTTCAGTGCTAGTGCTACAACCACAACATAGCACAAAAAATCGCCATCATATCACTAATTCATTAGTCATCAGTCCAGATATTTGCATAGTCGCTTGCTCAAAAACCATCTGAATGACGTTCAGCAAAAGAAAGAGCGGGTGAGCGAATAAATGTAAAAATATGGTGGCATAATCACTGCATTCAATACACAGCTTGTCATTCAGCCGTAACCGCACATAAAAAGTACTTCGTAGATGTTTGCTGCAAATGTGTCAGCACTTCTGCACATTACAATTACTCTTACCCATTTCATCAAAAGTTTTTCATCACTTTCCTTGTTTTCCCAAGTTGCATGCACAGCTTTCAAAACCCGTTCGAGGTCCGATTCTTGAGGAAGGTCGAAAAGAATCGGACCGAAGCCCATCACGGCGCTGTTGAAGCAGGCGACTCTATCGACCTCTAGCGGCGTATCGCCAACAGATATCATGGCGAGGTCGCTCAGAACTTTAACCTCACCTCGGTCTGAAATGCAATTTGCAGTAATAAGCTGACAAAACCACGGGAGTAAGTTTTCTTTTCAAAAATGTGCAAGTTGTACTTTTTGTTCTATCATATAAGCTCTCGATGGAAAAATTCGAGCAAAGAAACTTTGCGCGATAAAGTAGTTTTAACTAATAACACTCTTGCAGATATTTTTTCTAGGCATCAAAAACAAAGACATGAATGTATAAACTGTTGATTAATTACACAAAGGAATAGCAACATTGTGATCACTTCTCATATCCTAAATATTTTGTTCACCTTTACACCACTTTTTTTCCTTTGGGGATGGTCGCCGCGGTCGCGGCAGCTTCAGGCAAGTAGCCACGTTTTAAGGTTTTGGGAAGCAAGGTACATTTGTAGGGTGGCAAGACTTTTGTTTTTATTATATCTTTCAGTCCACAACATAATTGGGGAGCACAAAAATTAGAAGTGACACTGGCCCCGAATGACCCCCGAGACTACCGGCATAGGCAGCTTTAGAGATCTCAAAAAACTCAGTTTTCAACAACCTGTGACACTTATTTTGGCTCCGCACCAAGACAGTACCAAACTACGACGAAAAAGCAGTCACAACACCTGGTCCTTGATCGACCTCTGGGACACTTTGGTGGGTGTAGCCAGAAGAACTCGCCAATCTCCTCTGCGGCATTCTGGTCACGTGGTCGAACCAGCGTAGCTGGATGTCTATTCGGAGGGGTAGTTCGGCATTCAGGGTTTTACGAATTACACAATTGCGCGATTTATCACGAAGTATCACAATATGAATTTTTCGCAAAAAATCCCAGCACTTGAGAGACATAACGCTTCTTTTTCAGTTATTACCCAAGATTCATGAACACAGGTGAGGATCGGAACAAAGACCGATTTGCCACCTGGCAGTTGTGCGTATTTAAAATCTTCAAATTTTTTCACCGGAGAGTGACAAAGCTCACGCAATACTGAGTTTGTTTTGCCAATCAGTGTATCAATCTCTTTGTTCTTCCTTCCGTAACTTGCGAATGGCACCCCGAGGTACTTGGCCTTCTCCACCTGCTGCATTGTATTTTCTCTTACATTCTACCTCAGTATGTTTAGTGCCAATTTTAGGTAAAGGTTCGTCGTATGTATCTACAGCCCAACCCAGTGCTTGCCGAAGACCCTATTTAAATGATGCAAGCAGTATCAAATCGTCCACAAAAATCTAAAGAGCAGGACTAATTCTTCCAAACAGTGACGCCCTCATCGACTGGTTGTGGCTGTCTAACCAATTCGCATAGACTGTGAAAAGTGGAGGCAGCATACACGTTTGTCGGAGTCCAACCCCACAGTCAATGGTTCTTAACGCCACCGACATGGGCTGAAAAGTCTGAAAAGGAATATAGTGATTTGACGGCCAGTAACAGCCCACCATTAATCATTACTCCCACAACAAGCCCCAAAGTTTATCTTGAAGGGCCCGGCGATTTGCTTCGTCTACGTCCAGGAAATATGCGTCGATATTCTTTGGCATACTTTCAAGATTTCTCAAAAATTTCTTGGAGAGCGAAAAATTGGTCTGGGTTGCTGCAGCCAAGACAAAAAACCGCACTGGGTATCAACCAGTTACGGTTCAATTATCTCGCGAAATCTTGTTTCATGGCATGTGGCGTGCATTTTTTGTACGGGTGCTGAGGGGACAAACGCCGCGATAGCTTAAAAGCAGTCTTCTGACCAAATTCACATTTGCTTACCGCTCATGTTTTCCTTGAGCCACGATATTAACTCATACTGCTCCAAAAATTGGGATAGGAATTCAGCTTGTTCCCGAGTTACTGGATTCTTTTGGTAGAAGCTTCCCATTTCCATGATGTTTTCAGTAACTGAGTTCAAAACCTTATCAGCAGAGATTCGAGTTTGGTCCTGCAAGAAGAAAATGTTGATCATGACAACAGCTGAAGAACCCAAGAGTCGTTGCAGAGAAACGAACAGTGTTAGTTCTCAATGCGTTCATTTCTTACTACATGGTATGATCGTTTGCAGTTTTTGTAACGGGCATTATACCCAGTTATGAGCTTTTATTCGCATACCGAAGATTCGCAGTACGGCGGGCGGGTTACACACAAGTAAATTACGCAAGTCGGCAGTTTACTCTTCAGCTTTTTCCAAACCATCTTCAATGAATACATACGTTAAATGTGAAGACTAAACCGGTTTTAGCAAAGAAAGACATCAATGAATAGTGAATTCCTACTGAATTAAAGGCATGTGGTGGCGTAGGTTACCTAGTTGTGCGGTAAGCTAACTTTAGAAGAAAAACTTTTCCGTACCTTCTTTGAAAACAGTGCACGTACCTTCAAAACATCAAGAAAGCCGAAATCTCCGGTCAATTTCAGACAATCCTTAAGTTCGTAAAGTTTCTCAGCAACGACCTCTTCATTTCTGAACGTGAAATAACTATAAATCTGATCAATGCGAAACTTTTTTAGCGCATCAGGATCAGTTGGTGCTTCGCGGTTATTGGGATCTTCAGAAACACCGGGATCTTCGTGAGGATCAGATTGGACCGAAAAAAAATCAATTGAGTCAATGTTTTCGTCGTCTTCTGAGTCATAAGATTCACTTTCATCTGAAAGAAATATATAACAAATTTTAAAACAAGCATCGAGGCAACAAAATCCAAGTGCCGTTCGGCAAAATTAAAAAGTATCCCAGGCGATCCATGCTCTACATGCACAAATACATGTATCTATTATAAGACACAACATTTAAAAATGTCAATGCCTTCACTGAAGATTCTCAAACCCTAGATACAAGTTTGAAAGTGTCAGCATAAAAATATGTTGTAGCAAATATATGGCGTCACTTTCGCGTTTTTTTCACGAAACAGTTCTCGCATTACCTTCCAATAAAGAAACGATTGAATCAATATTAGTTGAAGATTCGCTAAACCTTCACTAGCAGAACACAAATGATCGCGTTAATACGTCAAGGATTGTTCTTGCAAACGTATCAGACAGTAAACAAGCGCGTAAAAAGATTTTTGCTGATCAAACATCATCAAAAAATGAGTAACAGCTAAAAATCAGGAATAAAACAAATCAAAACCTCTTCAAATTACGCATCATGTTTTATGTAGGACAGCATGCTAATTCAGTTAGGAAGGAAAAATGAAAAACGTCTGTTTACCGGAAACTTGTTCCTCTGGTATATCCTCTTCATTCCGATCTTGACCAATGATCGCGGGCCTTCCCGGAAGAAAATCTGGATGTTGGAAATGTGAGGTGTTTTCTGGAACAACCTCGATATCCGGAAACAGACAAATGGCGGAAACCATTTCTTCCACGTCTTCTCGTGTAATATTTTTTGATGATGGTGAAATGAAGTGCTCTTCAACTTCTTCTAGAAGCATGGTTCCTGAAAAGCACGCAAAACAATAAATCCATAAACAAAGTGAAGACAGAAAATAGTGCCTGTAATTATTTTGTCATAATATATAGCATCTCAAACACGATCTGAATTTACTTCTGACAGCACATGGCTCGGATTGCAACAGCAAAGTGAGAAAAGTAACCAGCACTGTGATTAGGTCAAAAAAATTTTATTTTAATTTTTACAGTCGCATCACCTACAAAACGTTTAAGCCGACACACCTGCAGCAACACATACAATAAAGCAAAAACAAGCATTTCAGTTTTGGCCAAACATATATGGAAACCGTGATACCTTTAAGAGTTACTATGGAAACCGTGATACTCATTAAAGATACAGTAGAAACCATGATACGTCCTAGAGTGGGAAACCGTGATTATCATAAGTTATTTATTCAGGATTCTTGCATAAAGACGAGATTGCTAAGAGTAGAGAAGTCACATTCACAGGAGTAAACTATTTGAGCAATCAACGTTCTGCGGTAGTGATTGTTAAGATTGTACTGGAATTGCAGTAGCACCTGCAAATAAAATCGACACATACACACACGTTTTAACAATCAGAAGCGATGAGACTGTTTTAAACCATAGGATGGCTGGGGCAATTTAAATCTTTTTTGTAAAGTTGGTGACATCATATTATGTGGACTTCTTTTTCTGCGGTATATCAAACCATGCGGTACTGCTGTGAATGTAAAAAGAACAATCTGGTCCAGCAATCCCTGATTAGAGAAGTGACCATGCGATCGATACATTTATTATAGACGTTGATACCGCGCTATAACTGCAGCGTATTAACCAGATTCAAGTTTTTGATGCAAGGTAACTCAAAAAATTATTCCTTAACAATAAACTGCATCAAACACGCGTTGCATGAAAGTAGCCAGAAAACAAGTTTGTAGATTGAAAATCTTGGTAGCTGCCAGGCGCTTTTTCAGATAAAATCTGCTGGGTGCCTATCGGTTTAAGCGTATTTTTGCCATTTTTGTTTATTTATTACTTTTCATTAACTGAAATGTGTTTTAATGTTAGCTTTTCTAGGGACGCCTGACATGATAACCGTACTGCTTTTTCGGTGTCCTGGCAGACTGCTAATTTTGGAAATGTAAATGCATTGCCTCCCATATCGCCAATAAACTTACTACTGCTACTGCTATTAAAACATGTTGTGGAATAAGAACTAACAACCTAAAAAATGAAACAAGCTTACAGCATTTTTACAATAGTTGATCGTAGTTTGATAACCTGAGCTTACTGCCACCGTTCTCATGACTGCCCTAGTGTGACGTCAGCCTAGCGCACACAACCTTACCTACACTTCTCTGTCATGTTTCAAAACGATTCGTGCACCATAAGCCACCAGCAACCACAGAAACCCACAAGAAACGAGTTTAGAGAACAGATGCCTAAAGTGAAATATTTACCAAAAGTAATAATCTGCCCCCTAGCAACCAAGGGCTAGCAATTTTTGACGTACGTTGTTTAATGTAGCATTCTGCCCTATAAATAGAACCCAAGTATGTTGACCAATGCACGTCGACAGAGAAAGTATTATGACGTGTCTTACGTGATGTCGTAACTTCAAATTTTCATGCAACTGAACAAATGTCATACATCTCCACAAATCTTGTCGAGTGTTGGACAATTCGTTCACTACAGAATAAATGAACAATTCAACGTATTCTGGCAGCGACTTTTGTGTTCTCAAATCCAAAAAGGCGATGAATTATGATTCCTGCAATATTTTAGCGATCAGCTGGTTTTGTTCTGCAAAGAGATGCGGGGCTCCACTCGAAATAGACATGGACTTTTTCGCTGCTGAAATAATGCACGATCTGGGGCGCAACATTTCAAAACACCTGAATAGCAATGCAGTTGCGTAACTTGGAGGAACGCTACAGGCGAAGATGCTTTTTTATCTCCCCTAAGAGGAACCATCAAAGAATATTGACGTACCGTCCTGGATCTCTTTCTTCATCTTGCAAACTTTGTGCTTCAGCTTCTTCCACACGCGACTTATCAACAGGTCAAACGAAGCGCCGCGTTGATTTTCATCGTTCGACGCCAAACTAGTTTCAAGTTCTCTGGCGTATGAAATCCACAAACTTTTTATGAAATGGTGGCCATCAACCTGAGAAGAATTGCGGCGAAAATTTTCAAACGTGCAGATAACTATCGGACTCGCAAATGCAATTTAATCTGGTCATACAGGAGAAGAACATTCTCCACTGCAGTGTGGGATAATTTTGTTTCCACCAATTTAACTTCAACATTTTTGCATATTTGATGCTTGATCGGTGATCACATATCAACAAAATTATTTATCTTGACCGCTGGCCCGGATTTTTTTATTGAATTTATAGACCACTGCAAACAATGTCTGGTTTGGTGAAAACCTGCCATTTTCTGAAAATATGAAATAAGATGAGTTATAAAACCCAATTTAACACCCTTTTTTCCAAAAGCGATCGGAGGTGATTTTGCAAATCCACCATTATGAAAACTGTGGTGGACAGAATAATGCAACGACAAACTCGCTAACTAGTGACCACACAGGTAAAGGCTTTGAATCTATCAGAAAATTTTTAATACGAAATTAATTTCACGTAACGCTATGCATCTTCACTCTTGCAGTCTTATTAAAACAGAATCTGCTTCCTCAAAAATTTACAGCAAGCTTTGATCTTTCAGTGGACGTGGAAGTCGTGTGCACTTGCCTAGTAAAATTATCCATGCAATCATTTAATTATTGGCAACATCAGAGGCTACTTGTAGTGAATGCAGTAGTTTACGCAGAACGATTAAATATTGCGTTGCTTTCCTTTTGCATTATTACCTTAATTTTGTGGTCAGGTTTCACTGCATGTCTGTAAGTATTTATGCATATGCCGGCGTTACGAGATTTTACGAAGATGGATTTTTTAAAATTCGGGCGGCTTGGAAAAAGGTTGGTAACCACTGAAAGCGACGATTTTCCACACACGTAAAAACCCCCCATACACGCGCTTACACGCATGCGAACTCATATAAGTCTGCGTGCGCACAGAGATTCACGTACGCACGTACTTACGCTCACGTATACGTACACTTACACACAAGCAAGCAAACACACCACTACGCTCGCGCGCATACCGCACCCGTACCTATTTACGCAAATATACGAAATAGAAATAGTGATAATGTATGAATAAAAACAGGAAACAGGTAATGGTTTCCCACGAAACACATCAATGCTTTTTTGGTGTCAGGAAATATGTTTAGCTTAAAAATGCTGTGATGAAAACTTCAATGTTCGTTGATGTAGAGCTCTTAGTTTGTCGCATATCGCCCCATCGCATCCGCACACACAAGCGCACAAACGTTTTGCAGACCTTGCAATCGCGCATTTCTTCCAGGGCGCGTTTCTGGTCGTAGGTGAGACCGAATAAAATAATTTCTGGCTCATGTCTTGCAACGTTACTATCGGTGGATGTGGTTTTGACAACGTCGAGCCATTTGATGCTTGAAACATCCTCCCGGAATCGCCGCACGTCATCTGTAAAAATTTAACTCCGTGTATGACAAGTGAAAGCGCCGGTCCACATCGCAGCTACGCCAGTAGTGCTGCAAATTTTAAGGTGTTTTGCAATATCAGTTAATAGAACTTGCAAATTACACCTTTCCGATTTTAAAAGGCGAATCACATTCGTTCGGCACTGACGTTTTCAGGTATAAGTCTAATATTTTTTAACCCTGCGGCAACGTTCATCGAAAAAGCGTAATTAAAACACCAGTTACCACGAATGGATGCAATTGTTACAGATATCGTGCGAAAAGACAGAAAACGTCTAGTTGTATTCAGGACTATTCAATTATGCAGACGTAAGTAGCTGTTGGTCAATTCCAGCCAAGAAATTTCATTGATTGGATTTCAAAAGCTGTATAATAAATAAGGAAACAACTGATTCTAACCAAATCAATTCATTAAGAGCGCTCTTGATCGCGGTAAACATCTACATTGTTGACTTTCAAGAACGTATCACCCGTTTCAGGCTTTCTACGGTTTTTTTTATCAAAGTCTGCCTCTTGTTTCGAAAACAGACCGTACTACCTGTAGGGTAACCGCAATATACCTTACAAGCAACAAGGCAGATGGCGATTTTAAACTTGTATCAACACACCTTTATCTAGAAATATGTCCGCCAAGTACCATGCAAACCATGTAGACAACTAAATATAAACACAGCTACCACGTACACAAACAAATAATACCACTACGTAAATGTATGATTTGTAATTGAAAGTTTTATAATTCAATTGTAAATAATACACTCATGCAGTTTTTTATAAAATATATTCAAGAATTTCTTTACTTGTTTTGTCTTCCATATTACACTATACGCTCGTCGCTTCTAAACAACTTTCATAAAGCATTACGTAAAAAGGACAAAATTGTTTCAATAAATTAGAAGGAATGAAAATTAGGACTATTTTGAAGGTTGGTACTTATTTCAGAAATCGCAGCAACGTCTGTGTAGGGTAAACCTCAGTCATGACTATAACAGTTTAATTCTTGCTTTCACCCAACAAGTATTTATTTCCTCACATACCTGGAAGGCTCGTCAATGCCAGGGAGCAAAGGTCACAGAAGATCGTACTGTTTTTGCGAAAATCTAAAAACAGCTCCCATTCCCTCTTTCTCAAGCTTACAAGCCTTTCAGCATTGTTTGCTGGAACAACGCAGTCAACAGGCGATTCAAAACCCTAGAAAAACACGTTACTCGTACATATCGTTGCGTAATATCATCAAAGAACATGTTCCAAACTTCTCTCGACAAAGCATATCTTAATTATTTTTATGCGCTCCAGCAGACGTTTAAAGAACGTTAGCACAATAAGAAGAAGTTTATAAAAAACTGCCTGAAGCAACCATATTCATGGAGCACATAAGTCATAACAGCCTTAACCTTTCCCATCGAAGATAATCCTTCAGTAAAAGATTCAGCATCTTCAAACAAATCTTCGATTTCAGAGACCGTGAGGGTAGCGCTCTTTAAGTTTGTTAGAACGCATTCGATTCCATTTCGAATCTCATTCATGAGTTTCTTCGTCTTTTTTTTCAGCCGCTTGTTAACCTCCGCGTTTTCTACATAAAAAGGAATAGGTTATTAAACATACTCATTGGGCATCCACTGCAATGAAGAACATTATAACTGAACACATTTAACAATATGAAACACAAATAACAAATAATTTATTTGTTGCATTCAACTTACCAAACAGCTCGAAGATATGAGATGAAAATGGCCATTGTAAAAACGTAATGGCTTTTTCGTTCGACGCGATAGCCATCTTGGACCATTTCTCCACCAAAACGTTTTCGAACACAGGTAGAACTTTTTCAAAGTTCGATCGATTAAAGGTGATTGTTTTAAGCAAGCCTTTTTTTTCCTGAAACAATTCATGCAAGCCTTCATATCCATCCATACCATTCAAATCGAAAAATCCATGAAAAAACGTTTGATCGAAGATTCAATCGCCTTCCAATATCGACCCAACGTTGCCTCAAAATTGTTTTCAAGAAAGCTTTTTTAATTGATATCTGCTATACACAGCCAATTTCTTTTGCTGAATATGATAATTTGATCCCACACAAAACAGACTGTCTTGCGCCCTCAGGACAAGAAAATCAATGTACTTGTTGGTGTGCCCAGCTTCTTACACTTTGCTTTGCCACTCAAAAAGAACGTATTGAAACACATTTAAACTTCTTTTGTTAGGCAAACGCAAAAAAGATGAAAATCAAATCATCAAAAATTCCAAAGCAAATAAACCAAAATCCTAAAAATAACTGTAAACTTTTTCTGAACGTTTTTGCAGAATATTTCGTACGCAACTGTTGAATCACAACAAATAACCTTCAACATTCAATTGTAATATCCCTCATATACCCTTTTGAAAGATCAATGCAAATTAAGCAGAGAAGCAACGAAACTAAAAAGCTGATAAAAATCTAGAAGAAAGGAGAAGTTAATAAATACCTTCGAAAGTCTTATAGTAAACTCCATGAGCGCAGCAGAAAAACATGTTTCTACTTCTTTATGTGCACTGAGCTTCTCAAACGACTGAAACACTTTCACGTTACTGTCCATTTCGTCTCGAAGTTTCTGAAAAACGTAAATTATTTAGTGTGATCAAATGACACCTATACATTGACGCGTTTTTTGCAATATCTTTTTTGAAACGTAATCGATACTCTAACTTCACCAATCGAGACAAAATAACACCTGACACTCCCGACATGTTGTCAACAACACGAGAATTCAACGCATTCCTTGTGAATCAGTTTGAGACTTGACAGGATATACACATGAAACCCACACAGCACATACATTTCGACCATCCGCGGTGAAGTGAGCACGTACCGCAATAGGCAAATAAATCACTCAATGTTAGATAATGGTAAATGGTTAGAGAAAGGTGATCTTCAAACTTGTTAACGCCGCAAATTCGTTTATCACATCGGATCGAACCGCTTTCCAACAAAACTACAGGTCAGTGAAACGATTTCCTCCCTGGCCAGTGCAATAAAACAAGCTCTAATGAGGATAGAACCAAGCCGAAATTTTCAAAACAACTTTGCATTTTGGGGGGAATTGTGCTATCAATGCAAATTATTCCGTGCGTCAATCCAACCGGCTTTACATCTTACTGTATGTTGCTTGAAAACTACATAACACTACAAAACAATAACTTAAAAAAGTTTAACTCTTCTGCAGATTTTTTAACAGTGGTTTCAAGCTTAGTAAAAACACGCTACAAACAATCAGGTCACAGAAACGTAAAGGGGAACATCATTGATTTAAACCTGGCTATCAGCCAATGCTTTATCAGGAGCATAATGTAACTAAATTTCGGAATGTTGTTCATTCACAATATTTTCGAGTTCTTAAAAAGCTACGGGATTGGATTAAGGGTTTGGCATCAACCTATCAAAGGATAAAAAGGAAAAAAAACCGAAGCAGCAAGAAAAGAGCTATTTCAACACGTATAAGCAAAAGTATAAAACCTGGTTTCACCACACGTCAGATGTTAGTCTTTTAAGTTGCAAAAAAAACTCTTGAATGTACAGATGCATCAGGAAAAAGTTGCAACGTAACGTGAACGTTTGCTCTGAACATACTTTTACAAAGTTACTTTATGCACGTCGACTGTCACATAACTGCTACAATTCTGAGTGTTCTGAAAATGTAGTCTACCAACTGCAGCAAGGTAGAAAATTCAAGCTGAATTTGTAGCCTTTGTAAATTCACAGATTGCTTTATTCATCACATGAATCTATTAACACTGTTTTCGTTGCATGAAAAGACTTAGATACTGACACAAAATCTGAGGCCGATATGGTAATTTTATGAAACAAAACAGCGCCATGACGGTAACTGCTTTGGTTTGCAACTGTGATTTGGTCTGCAAAGCCATTACTAAAGCAGAAAATTCAAAAAAAATGCCTTTAGCGGAAAACAAGCGCGCCTACAGCGTCCAGCCGTTCGTGTGAACTTCACAACTCGTACCTTTAGCATCAATTTCGTCACAGCATCGTGTAGAAGCTTTTTCCATTGATTTCCAATCTTGCAATCTTTCACCTCCAGGGAAAAAATTTTGTTCCAAAACTGACAATGAGACAATCAATAAGTAATTTCGAATCTAATAAAAGCGCGCATACGCACACATGAAACCTTTTTGTGATTACACACGTAGCATCAATGATGTCAACGCAATGTTTTGAATGTTGTTGGAAAAATAGCCGGAATTGCAAATGCGGCGAAATACATACCTAGTGGGCATTTTACAGTAATACTTCTTTCAGACTATTTTAAACATAAATAAATTCAGAAAAACGCACAAAATTGCAGACCTCAACTTCTTCGCTCTGGATAACTTTGTATTGTTGATCCTTCATCCAATTTTCCAGTCTTTTGATAATATCCTCTACAATCTTTTCATCCTGTGGGTGGAATGTACATTGTGCACGCCCAAAATACATCACAGAACTTCAGCAGTAGAAAAATTTTGATTATTTGAGAAAATAAGAGTTTGTGACTATTTTGAAAAAACGAAGCCTACCTCAGTAGTCATCAAAAGCATCCGAATCGACCAAACGATCAGATCTACATAACGCACTTGCTTTGTCCGAACGAGATTAGAAATAAAAGATTGCAGTGTTTTGAGAAAACTGCTTCCACCTGCTTCAGCGCAAGTCGATGATCTGTAAAACAAGACGCAAGATAAGCTTGTGCATCCAATCCGTCATGCCAATGCCGTAAACCCGAGGTCTTCAAAATTTTTTGCCAGAGAGCGACACATGCTCCTACACGACAGTTTGAAGGCTGGACATCTTACGCAATGCGATTGTTTCGGGATATGTTCCATTCTCCTATACCAACAAAAGGTTTGTAGATATGTTACTTTTTCACTATTGACATAATGTCTTCGCGGCCTGTAATTTGGAGACATTGCTGTAAAAATGATCTTTCGGTCTTACAAACCCTTGGCATTAGTTAACTGCTCAACTATTGAAACAATTGCTTTACATCTGAACAGGTGCACTTACCACAATACGAACCCAATAGCACTGACCACCTTTAAAATTACGCACTAAGTTACTGGCACAAAGACTAATTTCAAATCAAATTCAAAGTTGTTATTTTTCAGGAAGTAAGGCTTTGTTAAATAAATGCATGAAAAAAGAATGCTATAAAAGACGAAAAATGGGGAAATGCCGGAAAGTATAAGGAACAACAAATCGTATGGGAGTTGCTCAATTTTAAGGCGTCGAGCAACCGGCGTTCGTTAATCGTGGCGCATGCAACACTTTGGAATCGTTGACACTGCCACGAAAAGCAGCAGTGAAATTAGAAACGAGCATTTTACAGGTGATATAATTTAATAATTATGTATATACTGCAAAAGGAATTTTCTGTAAAGACTTCTTTCACAACAAATAGAATAATTCTTCGTTTGTGAAAGAACCTGTTGGAAAGTGAATACAAGCGCAAGCAGTTTTGGCATTCTTGCACTTAATCACATATTAGAAATCCATATTACAGTAAAATGACGAATCTCATTAGTTTTCACCAACCCAGTAGAAGATTCATTGCCTCTCGCAACTTGGCCGCTCATCCAGTCCAAGATACTTTGGCTCGTCAGCAAAAGCTAATTAAAACAACATCAATAGAATGATTAAAGACTTTGTACGAATGCAAAGAATGACAAAAGCGGAATAAAAAAATCAACAATCTGTTAAAATTTAAACGCCAAAAAATTGACATTTTCCAGCAACCACCTTATCTGTTCACTTTTCAAGCAATTCCCAATGTTAGTGCATTTTGGGGTACACTTCGTAAGAAAAATATCAGACAAACAACTTGGTGAACAATCAAATTGCTTGTTTAATATGATAGCTCTTTTTACGTTCACCAAAAGATCGTGAAACTCACTCCTGAGGTTCTGGTACAGCTATGTCCAACCCGCGGCCCAATCGAAGGTTTTGTGCGGCCCAGTTTAGGTTTTCGCTGAAGTAAAATATCCTATATACTGATGACCTGTCCTGATTTTGATAATCTTGAATTTCACATTTTGATGTAGGTGGTCTTCAGAGTTATCCAGACAGTTGTGACAACCGTTTGACTTCCCATGTTGATTAACGAACGCGAACTGAAGTCGATATGATACGAAGCATATTAACATTAGGGTAACAAAATTAAAGCGTCTGCGTTTGTTTTCTCCTAAATATCAGCAATCAACGGACATAAAACAAAATAATGACATTCGCTGCGAAGCGGCATTCAGGAACCACCTGACGTTTGAAAGAGATGCTAATTACAAGTTAACGATTGTCAGTTTCCTTTAGACGACAAAATAACTATCTTGGCATTTTTAGCTTCCAAAATGAATATTTACCTAAAAAATGTAACAACTCTGCTTGCGAACAATATAGCATTGATAATTTTCGTAAAAACGCGTCTGCGTTGCCAGAATAGCAACTGACGATGAAATTGCATACAAGTTGTGCATTATCTAGTTCGACTGTGCCATGGAGTGATATAACAAACAGTCTGATAATGGCAAGAAATTTATTTCAGTACCTCACACGATGATTCCTTAAACTCCGCATTCAAAGACTGAAGTAGCTTTTCGTGACAGAAAAACTCATAACAACGTGATTCCGCTTTTAATAAATCAAACGCAGTTTCAAACTTCAGTGCTTGCTGAAGTACATGGCATAGTTGTGGATATATGACGACAGAGGCAAGAATCGCTTCCTTCACGTCCAAAAAATTCCTTTATTTAATGCAATTCATTTTAGCTTTTTGAAAAAAGAACAAAATATTTGGTATTAATGGTATTAAAATTGGTATTAAGTGGTATTAAAATTTTAATAGTAATAAATACGATAATGAAAGAGTGCTCCAAAATACAATTGATGAATAGAGATGCAATTATTTTGCTATGTTCGATATAACAACTTCGTTAGAGTTCTAATCAAAGTCGGAAAGGTACATTCGGCGGTTCAAAACTTTTATTTACCCACTTACAGCTCTGAATAAGAATTACACACAAATCGTAAAAAGTGTGCATAACTGGGATGATAATCTCGCAGACAAACTAATATGTGTTTCCGGCAGTTCGTTTCCGTTAATTAATAATTTGAGCGGACACTAATCCACAACCTCGTTCATGAACATCACAGTCAGCATGGTGGTTAACATTTCTTCTAAAAATGAAAATTTGCATTCATTTTTTCACCTGGTTGCGTTTTACAAAAACAACTCAAATCGGCTACACCATCCGTTTTCTACGTGAAAACAATTAAAAGACCCAGTTACTTTTGATTTTCAGATCCTCTTATATTTCTCGTCAATAGGTTTATCTTAAGCTTCTTGCAAGTTTCTTGCCAGCTGTCGTTGTTGAACTGCGCATCCCCATTGTTCACAGTGATGTAATAAATCGGTACCACTAACAAGCAATGCGGCTTATAGCGTGTCTTCTCAACGACAAAATCCAACATCTTCTGCAGATACCTGTAAAAACAAGTTGTTCCTGAAGAACCCAGAGATGAAGCTCCTGCAAACCATACCGTAAAAAGAGGTAGGCCTACTGTTTAGCAAATGTTTGTTTTCAAAGGTTTTGAGCAATATTCTGCGTAATAAATTATAGCCAGTTATTTTTCGTAATACATTATAGCCAGTTATTCCAAAAAAACGTCAGGAAAAGTCAGAAGCTTTGTTTTTTTGATTAAAAAGTCGTGAAAACACGTTCGCAGCAAAGATAGCGTCTCAATGAAGTTGGTTTCTCACAAGAAAAAACACAATCGCAATTTATCGGCAATGAATATTTTTTACAAGATTCGCGGAAATTTAATTTGAATCATTGATCTCTTCAGTGAACTTGCTACTAAAGTGCACTTACCCACTGGATACAGAATCAAAAGCCGTGTGAAGCAATCGGTTCAAATCGTCGATTTGGAATCCCAAACAACTCAATCCAACCAAAACTCGTTCCCATACATGCTCATCGTCCTCGTGCAACATATGTCCACAGTTGAAAAAAGTGACTGCGATGGCGAGAGCGCCCAAAAACCTCTGGGAGGCATTTTCACAAGAGCAGACATTTTCCACATACTTTTTGAAATGGGATTTCTAATTCGAGCAAAAAATCAGTTTGCTTGTTAGAGTTTTAGATTGCATCGTATAAGGCAAAAACTGTTGAAATGACAAGGCAAGAATTATAATTAGATTCTTTCAGTCATTGTAGCATCCTCTTTTTCTCTGAGGAGGGTCGCGGGGCTGCATCCCTGAGAGCACTCGAAATAGCTGTTTCCAGAACCCTCTTATAGTCCCGTTGGCTCCACACCAAGAAGGCAACAAGCAAGGTTGACAATGTAATCACTCCACCATGTCCTTGGTCGATATCTGGGTCAATTTCTCTTGCGTGAAGCCACCAGGACTGGTCTCGCCGATCTTGTCTTATGACATTCTGGTCACGTTGCCTAACCATCTGAGATCCCTCAATTCAGAGACGTTGTTCGACATTCAGGGCCTAACGAATTTCACAGCAGCGCACTTTGCCGCAAAGTGTCGCACCGTGAACTATTCGAAAACATCCCATAGTGATTGTTTCAGTAAATACTGATTAACTGGTCATTTCGAAATCCAAGCTAATTAAAAAAAAAATTTTCAGCTAAAGACGTCAAGGCTAGCACCCATCACGAAAAAGCGTTAAATTGTTGCTTAACCTTAATGAACTATTTTCTGACTTTAATGCCTACTCTTTACTTCTCCTATAGTTTATGCATGTATTAATTTTGTATCAAAATTTACAGCAATTTATCTAGTAGAGTTTCAGTGTGGCGTTTACATAAACAAATTGCATATCGGAACAGCATTTGACGAAAGGTCAGTCACTCTATGATATCTGTATTTAAATGATCAATTTCAAAATTGGATTTCATTAGCGCATACAAATAGTTGTCGGTTTAGAGCCGAGAAGAGGTGAATTCACAACAGCAGAACTCCATTTCGTGTACACTGCCTCCTATTGGTCTGGATCCAACAGCTCTTTATTCTTTTTCAGAGTTGTTTTTTAAAAATCAACTTTTTCGAATTTCATCTAAACCGATGAAAAGCTCATCAACCACTAATTGTTTTTTTATCAGCAAATTTTTAGGCACAGCACACCCATCAAACCTGAAGTTATTGCGTTTTTACCGCGTTTATCGTCATCAGAAATTTCGTATTCACACTAACATCTCAATAATCTACATTCAACTCAGCAAGCGCAAAGCATTGCTGTCCTCTTCTCCGCAATTAAAAAATGGGATCGTTTCACATGAAGACAAATTTGTCGTTTGGGCGAAAATAGTTAGTTTTTTTCGTTCGGTTATCTTTTCCTTTTATATTTTTTGTCATTTTTACGTGTCGTTCGGACGAAAATCAGTTTTTGTTCATTGCTTGTAACTGCAGCTACCAGTAGAAAAAAGCAACCTATTACTGTAAAAAAACAAGTACAACAGAAAAAGACACAATACACTTCGCAGGCGTCATTTATTGCCACCAAAATTCACTGATATTGCCAGTTACAAAGTCTTTTAAGAGGGTCGATAACAACAACAATTTTAGTAAAGTTGATTTACAAGCAAAATCCAGTACTTGATGAATTGCGTTTGAAAATTTGTGACCAAACAGGTTTACCACATCCAATTTTCAACTTTTTTGTAATTTGCATGTAAAATGCGTGTTCATATCAAACATAACATCTTTGAAGATACGCCGACTCAAACATTAAACTTCATAGTACGCCTTCAGACAAAAACCCGGTTACTGTTATGTAAATTTTTAAAACTTCACTGTTTTCGATTGACTCATGAACTTTCGCACATTACAAGAAATTATATCTTACGCATGAAGGTGCAATGACAATTTTGTCAATCCTTAAAGAGAATTGCACTCCTCGCTCCGATCCTTTCCACCAACTCGCGAGAAATTCCAAAATAAACGCATAAGGCAACTTGTGAGATGAGTCATCCGTGGAAGCGAAGAAAGAAATTTTTGGCAAGTGTTTACCCATGTGTCTGGCGTACAAGCTCCCGGTGTCTCCTCGCGAAACCTCAGCTCTTTCCATCGTTGCGACGTCAAAGAAAATATTTCTGCCTTTAAGCAAACAAAAAAATGAAACAGCAAAACTATTTCCGGTGTAAACCCAAATGAAAAAACTAGCAAATCCAACTTCTACGAAAAAGCAGGTTAAGCTGTGGTTGTTACACAGGAATGAGGGTGATTAGCCAATTTATTCAGTTTGAAAGGTTTTCAAACAATTGGGCCGAATTTCATTGATAGTTAATAAAAGCAGTGGCTTTTATTAACTATCAATGCAAAATTTATAATGTACAACATACAGCAGTGTATCTTGCAGCAAATCTAAACATCGAGGTCAACATGCATTCAAATTCAGTTCGTATGCATCAACAGCATAAATACTGTACTAGTAACTTCGCACTGTGATGATTTGTTTCTGCGTCGCGCTTTTTTTAATGCACGTCGCTGAGAACTCATAGACCTCGTATATTCCAAGTCACTCATGGTTAATCAGCCCTTGGCGAATGGGCTTTCTTATTTCGTGTGTTAAGTCGAGTTTGCTATACATAACCGAGTCTAAGGTTTGTCGATGGACTGCAAGTATAGATCCAGCACTGGGAATGAACCAACACCAAGCACAATCGTATTAGATTGCAATAACGCATCTATTTGCCGTTTACTCTTGCACTGACACAACCAACATTCCCATTCATGCAGTCACCTGCAACAACAGTACGCTGAAGCAAACGAGAATTGGATTGGGTTGAAACCTCGGTACAAAATTTTGGCAATTTTTTTCTAACATGTTTCTGGCGTTATTTGTTCTAGTAAAATATGTAGAATTGCGCAAGGCTTTGATTTCTTTGTCCTATGTTAGCAGTCATAAAAAACTCAGAGCAGGTGTAAAATGTCTATGTGGTTGAAATGATGGTTGCAGAAGCCCGTAAACGCTGCCAACAGTAAGAGTCAGGAGCGCAACCAGCGGATATTTTCAGGGGGAAATTGATTGTTTCCTGATGCTGTACCTAACGACTAAACATGGTTTGAAAAAAACGGGGTGGCAATTGCCCGGTAGCCACCCCTCCTGGTTGCGGCCCTCACAAGAGTAAAGCCACATCCACTAGCAGACGCCGCTGCGAGAATCAACACCAAAGATTCACGTAACCTTGCAAAATGCAATACGTCTGTGGGTAAACTATCAAAACGAACTTATAACAATACTTATTATAACGGTGCGAAAAACAATTAACAGACCTACCTCGAGCAAGAGTCACCTTCCGATTTTGATGACCAGGCGAACAAGGACGCGGAAGAGCCTCCCACTTGTCATGACTCCCGTCATTTAGTTTCAATAAATATTTGTACGCAAGAGAATCCACCGATCCGGTTAAACGGAAGCACACGTGGTATATCCCAGGACTTGGTGAGGAATCACAAGATAAAAATAAGTTTCAGTGAAAAATGATTACAGTAGAAAAGTTAGTTGTTTGGAAAATAACTGATCTTTCACAAACAAGCAGGATTTCAGAAACTTCATTTTGTCATATGTCACTAATCAAACATTGTGTCACAATATCTGACATGAATAGAAACTGTGCTACCCACATTCACAATCGCTTTAGTTTGACTTGTGACTGACGGTGCAGTGATCTTTGCATTCAAGCTACAAATATTTTACAAGCATAAGCGCTTGATTTTAGACCAGGGGCGCACAACTTTTTCGCAATGGCCAGCCGCATTACGTTTATTTTTATGAATTATGGCCGCCAGTGAGTTCAAGATATTTTTTTCTCCATTGTTTTTGTCCTGCTTCCACACACTGAACCTAGCCTGCTTCCGCACGTCTGTTTGGCTGTCTTTCTACTGAGCATCTTCATAGATAGACAGAAGTTTTATTAATGCACGGCCGACATAATTCATATTTTAAATTACATGTTTTCGGCCGCATAATTTGTCGAATCGAAGACCGCAGGTTGTGCATCCATGTTTCAGACCGACATATGTCCGATCAAGCGTACGGAAACATATGTTTTTGCTGATGTATTTTGAAGTGCTTAGAAGATGATTTTCGAAGTCACTCCTCAACCAAAATTTACTTCCGATTTTTTAACGTCTTAAGTGATACTTCGCAGATATGCGAGTGTTGTCCATTAATTACAACCTACTCGTTCTTGAAGGAAAATCATAAGAGTGCAATGACAAGCAACAACGTAATTACTTCGAAAAAGACGTAGCTTCACAACCTATTGGAACATTTAGTCGCATATTTGCTTTGAAGGCAAGATCAAAATCAAAGTGCTGGTGTTTCGGATATTTCTCAGTGATATCCCCAAACGAAGCAAATACAAGTACAATAATATAATATTAATAACACAAAAACTATGTCTGTACAAACCTCAGTTCATCTTCATGCATCGCGTGGTGAGAAGCAGTTTGAGCAACATAGACAAAAAGCGAGTGATTCTTGTCAACCTCGTGATCCAAGATGACCCTAAGTTCAACTTGGCGATCTGCAAGTCCATATGGAAATTTGTGCAAGTATCTTCAGGTGAATTATAAGCAAAATACACGATGAGATCATGGGAAATGGAAAAACTATTCCTCGTTTTCCTCATCCAAACACATGACCTACCTCCACTGTTTGGATGAAGCTTCTGCACATTGCAAAGATATGGCTCCATGCACAGGTGATCTTGTATCACGGTTATTTTATTTTGCTTTTGAGATCGCAAGTCGTACCCCTGTGTCGGTGTTGTTTTAGCGTCTATGTTAAATGAACATCAAAATGTAAAGATGATTTGAAACCGCATGGAAGAAAATCCAGAATTTGGGTTTCGAATTGCTTTACAACCAGCTTATTTTTCTTTAAAAAATATTTCTAGGACTGCTTTCTCGAAACTACGGATTTGCATCTATTGTAAGTACTGTACATAGCCGCAAACAAAACACCAGGCAAGTACTTTTAATATTTACAGATTAATCTGTACTCGACGGAAGAACATAAAGTTTTTGAACTGTATTGTAGCTCTGGTTACCAGACATTCGATTTACAAATACTTTACAAGCTTTGATTTAGTTGCGCACCTTGTGCTTCACTAGTTTTATCAGAGACATTTTTCTTTTTACTGGATGCAGGTTGATCTTTTGTCGTATCTTGTTCATGTTTGTTGCTTCCACCTGAAAAATCAATACCTTTCACGCAGAAGCAGGATAGCACAAACGGAGTACAGCGTTGACAGTCGCAGAGGAAGTTTACACTCTCAAAATTGAATGGAAAAAATCAAAAACGCGCCCGGCAATGTTTATTGTTTCCTTTAGAAACGCATTCAACTTCACAAGCAGTTTGAGACTAGGACACAAGATGAAAGTTTAATTTAATTGCGAGATCTGTAAAGCATTCGTTGGCAAAAAAATATAAACTTCACTTTACATAAAATACTGTGCGATTCAAAGAGGCACAAATTACCTTCCACTGTCTTCGCAGATGGAGTATCAGCTGCTCGTTCGGCTTTTCCGCGATTATCCCAGACACCTTGCGTAGTTACCCCAGTGACACCGTGGGTTCCATCCTCCTTCGTTTCACAAGGCAACGCAGTTTTATAAAAGATTTCACACACTACCCAGCAAAGGCCATGGCAAATGGCGTCGGCGCAACTCGTGCAGCCGACGAGGTCGAGCGTGGTGTCACCACGAACTACATGAGCGGAACAACATCAGTAACTAATGCTAGACGTATGCAACTGCAACACAGCGTCAATGACGGTGGTCACCAATTTCCAAGCAACCACTCGCAGCAGGAGCGTACTTAAAATAAACAATTTCAATCACGATTGTTGCAACGCTTTCGCGGTACCTGGAGTCAGCTCAAAGGTCTATAATTTGTATTTAATGATGCCGAAAAATACACTGCATTTCCCAAAGCATTATTTCGCAATTGTAAAAACCTTAATTACAAAATTTCACCAAATGTTTATCTCAGAAGGAGAGCTGAAACATTTGAAAATTTGAGTGAACCCCCTTTAAAACCATCGGCATTAAAATGCAATTACAACACAAACGTCGAACCAAATGATGTCGAGTTATTTTCACGGACGTAAAGCAAGTAAACGTTCATTCAAAGCAGTAATAAATAAATAATAAAGGTAATAAAAAACAATAATAATAAAGGATTTGGTGGTGCATAAAACGTTAACATCAAACGTTATTGGCATACACGCGAAATCAACAAAATATAAAAGTAGATTAGACTAACATATCGTAGACATTTCGGCAGCCACTGCTGCCATCATCAGTACGAGTAAATCGTAACAGAAGGGCGATTGCTGCATTGACGTGAGGGAGCCACTACGGAGAAATGCGCCGTCAAAATAAACAAGCAACGAGAAAAACGTTGACGGAAGTGTTGTAGTGGTGCGAAGTGTTGCCAGTCACGTGAACATCCCATCGATGCCTCTATGCATTTTACCTTTAGCCAAACCCTCGAGCATTATCCAGGAAGTCACACGTTGTCGCCACCTACGCGTATCCCGTTGGGTCACGTGACTGCTAACGCTTCGCCTCACTACATCACTGCAGTTTCAGTTTGGTTCGTTTTTTGTTTATTTCTACAGTGCCATTCTCCTCACCACCTTGACACGTCCAAGAGAGTGGGCATGGCGGAGGAACTCCCTACGTCCCCTTTCAAATGTGAGATATGGGGGTATACTGTATGTACCTAATTGTATCAAAGGTAAACTCAAGATAGACTTGAAACTAATCATTCTGATAGAGAAAAACATGCTTTTTGCGCAGCATGCACAGTTGACAACAACGTTCAGAAAGGAACATTTAACTTCAAATACGGACGTTTTAATAAATGGAAAAAAGGTGCCAAAAATTAAAAGAATGCAAGGAAAGTCCCGCCAGCGAGCATGTTCACAAGTTTCCATTGCGCTCAGGTCTTTTTCTGGCACCACCCATACTTACCGCTGCCTCGGCGCTCCTGCTCTGCTGACTACGACAAGCACACATTGCATTTCGTATAGATCATTATGATGATAGTACCGGTTGTTACCTAAACGTCTACAATCTTTGATTTCATTTCCTTTGGCCGTAAATCTTAATACTGACTGTTTAACACTAATACATTAAATAAATTGTCATGAAATGCATGGTATTTCAGTAACTAAAATGCAATGAAATGCGGGACAATAAAATAAATAATCTATTAACATACAGGCTAATATAGCAATTAAAATGCATGCAATCGTACCTTCACTTGGTTGACAAATGCATAATACTGTGCAATGGAGGGAAGGATACCAAACTAAAAAAAATTAAAACGCGTAAAGCTCTTACCAAGCTATTATTTACAAATAAATGAAAACTATGATTAATCGCCATCGTGACCAAGCCCGCAGTTAGGTTTGTTTGACTACAGTCTAGCATTTTAGCCAAAATCTACAATGCAGTAGAGAAAGCGTTGTCTGATAAACAGCACAGACGCATGCAAACCTAAGACTATAGGCTTGAAATAATGGGTCCAGGTAAATATCATAATTTAGTCATTTCGTATTCAATCAGAAACGTGTTTTTCGAAATACGTCTTTGCTGATCATAATCCTGAATGGTGGAGGGAATTGTAAAAAAAGGATTTCGAATTGCAAAGTGTTGATCCAAACTACTTTCAAACGCTTCATTGTATCAATCATTAACTATAATCCTAACTTTCTGTCGTTGTAAATACATATATTTGGCAGGGTTGCAAACGATGATATAATTTTTCCTTCGAGTGTAAAGACTCGAGAAAGGTTTGTGATGCTGGCGTTTGCTTGAGAGAAAAGAAAAATGACACTCCACACTAAGCCTGCTTATTCTGAAAATTAACATCACGCGCGCTTGCTTTACTGTCTCAAAAGACGATTCTAGGCAGAATTTAAAGCGATTGGCATTTACGCCTAACGCTAAAACTGGCAGTAGCGCATCAGATGTCCCTAAAGAAAAACTAATACCTCAGAGCATTATAATGTTGTTCTTATTTCGTATGCTTAGACATGAGAGCACGTTGGTCAGAACCTTGATTTAACAAGATATTCCAAAAGAGCAGGATTGTCCACCTCATAGATGTGGCACGGAGGTTTGATTTTGGTGCAATCATGCAAGATGTGGTGTGCAGTCTGCACCTTGCCACATTTACACAAATCTGAGCCGCACAGACCCATTAGTTTCATGTTGACTGCAAATCGGCCAACACCAGTCTTCTGGCGGTTGAGGTAACTCAAGAACTTGGTCTGTAAAAGTGTAAACTAACAGTGAACAACTATAAAACATGGATACTCAACATTGTTCAATGTTAGTTTACACTTTCACAGACCAACTACTTGCGTTATGTAAGTTCAATATATTAGATGACACAATGAAAACATATGCCTTTGCTTTTTTGTGAACTGCCAATGGAATCGAGTTGTGTTCCGATACTTGTCCATTTGTTCTTTTCGATGTTTTCTTTCACAATAAGCTTTTTGTACCTAATAGAGTAATTTAAAGGCTTTTCTTCCCTACATACTAACAAACATTTACAAACAGTAGAAAATACAGATGTTTAAAATAATTCAAGGGTTTTACTAAGTACGTCGGGAGTTATTGATGCTCTATCAAAAACGATGCAGTTTAAAATATCTTTCTCTAAAATTCGCCTTATTTCGCGTTTAGAACCTCGGTGTGAGAAACAGCCTACAACTGACCTTGTGCGTGCGTGTGAGTGATATAGTTTGATGGAGTAGTTGTTTTATGAGAAAAAAAGCATTTTTTCGAAAGCCAGTAGTAAACAAATTAATTTTTTGCGATATGGTTCTTATGCCACAAATTTCAGTCAGGAACTTGACAAACAAATCCAAGCAAATGCAAATGCGTGATAATATCGCATATACTGTATAATACTTTGAATATAATTTATGCTACATTTGAACAATGAGCCTATTTTTATTCATTACCTATCACAATGGCATTAGTTATCACACCGAAAACTACACAGGGAGTTTGCCTGACAACTGTTGAGATGGAATGTCTGGATTGGGCTGCAGTGTTGTAGCGACCGTGTTGGATAAGTAAGATGCTTCCCGCTGCCTCCGCTTAAAATTGCAAATAACGAATCACCGTTGGGTAAATAAAGGTTGCACAGCTGCTTTCCATCAATGTACTTTTCACTAATTTTCATCTCGCATTGCTTTTTATATTCTTATAAAGCAAATACAAGCGTTGTATGCTATTACAACATAAAATTTTTGACAATGTATTTCACATATCTTAATAAAGTAATCACAAATCCAAATCCACTTCAATTCGCCTTCAACAAGAGCGACTTACTTGTTAGTGGGGGGTGCTTCCTACTTTCAAACGTTTGTTTTTGTATTGTATTGTATTGTATTGAGTAACGTCGTCACTCCCACAAGCAAGGCGCTTGAATTTAAGCATGCATCGCAGTAACATGCAATACGCAAATACATGAAGGAAGACGAGGATACATACATCGCGGTAGTAGAGA
>Ga0210059_1000161_pt1 | contig 67696 bp, 32 predicted proteins | sample Ectturendosymbi2_FD_188042 | JGI IMG/M metagenome (GOLD analysis project Ga0210059, IMG submission 188042) | Ecteinascidia turbinata endosymbiont from Florida, USA - Sample 2 (SPAdes) (version 2) | ecosystem: Host-associated > Tunicates > Ascidians > Unclassified | place: Key West, Florida... | reverse complement strand
CAAAAAGTGTCTGTAACCCTGTGATTTCGCCGGCTTCAATGTCTTGTACTACGTTCTGTATTGTCTGTTTTTATCAACCTGCGTTCTGCAGAGTGTGTGTGTTCATACTATGGACTTCGTGTCTGCTCACAAACAAATAAATTAAAATTAAATTAAATACACCTATCCACAACTTTCACGCAAGCGTTTATAACGAAATGACACAAATTTGCGAATCTGTTCGGGGAAATGCCATTTTCTGATTTTGAGTAAATCATAAGCACTTTTCACTATACTCACTACGTTGCCACGAGGAGCGCTGTTGCATTTTTAGTTAATGACATTACGTAAGATGCACTGGACTCCATGATTTCGTCAGGAGTTAGACAGCTTCCACTGAACGGCAATCTAACGCCAGATTTGCACAAGTATTTAATATTTTTGAATTTTTTGGAGTAATATATCATTGATATCACGTTTTACAAAAAAACATTAATGAAAATATCCAACAATTGAAAGTATAAACGACACACAACCATAAAGCAATGAAATTGAAAGAAGTGGTTTACTTTGTAGTGGGCATGCTTTGTTTATTTCCAGTAAAATAAAAATACCTTCGTACAGCTGGGGCTGTGATTAGAAAACCCCGCCCAGTTTTGTGCTTGCTTTTCCGCACCAGACGATGCAATCTTGGAAACGAGGCAATCTAAAAAATATGTTGAGGCCGAGGAACAGGTTTTATTAACCTCGTGCTGTCATTATTTTCAAAATCACACTTACTCAGTGGTCAGTTTTCACCATTGTCATACCTCATAAGTCATGGCATTATGAATGAAATTTACCGTTTTTGAACTAAATACTCCCCTCATCAACTAATCTTATTTTGTTTTTCACGTGCCCTGCACATTGTTTTCTGCCCTTGCTAAATATTTTTGTTATGACATGTCGTTGTCATTGCATTGCTCTCTGCCTCATAATCCTTATTGTTGCTCACTTCACCGATATGCATGCTTCACCTGCTCATTTGTACATACCTCAGCTCTTCACTCATTGCTTGCCCATTGCATGATATCTGTAATTACTTCAAATACCACTTGTGCTTCTGCGATGGCGTGGCTTTTTTACGTTGCTTGCACTTCTGGTACGAGATACGTGGTGCGTTCATTTTACAATTAATTATTTATGTTTCAGATTGACCGGAAAGGACCTTTTGTATAAAATTTATTGTGTTAACGTCCATCTCGTGATACTGAGCAAAGCTTTCACGTAGGAAGCACCAGTAGTTGATAATAATAATTAATCTACCTAGAAAGGCTAAGCTGCGGAAAAGCCGATTAATGCAGTTTGCTACCACCACGTAAGCCAGGGTACCGGCCAGATTTGCGAAACGGTGGACATAGAGACAACTCATGCATATCCTCCTGTTTAGACACTGAGAACAGTAACGTTAACTCGTTTTTTTTTCATAAAAATTGTACCACCCCTTCCAAGTTTATTTTTCACAAATCGCAATTACTGACAGAACAGCACTGGGTGCATTGCACCATGATGGATTGTCTGCCAACCTGCGAAACAACGTTTAGAAGCACAAGAAATTTTACGCTGTGGCATTTTACGTTGATCGAAGGCAGTTACAAAGAAAATGTAAGTTTCAACAATTCGTGGAGTAGCTTGTACAAAGTGAACTGAACATCATACATCTATGCACCGATTTGGATCATGAGGTAATCTGATGATATACCCCCAAGGTAAGGTTCTAAAATATGTTCAGTGCATCTTTCCTGTCTTATGGCCAAATCGTGTTATTTTATATCAGGGGTCTCCAAACTTTTTTGTCCTAGGGCCACATAAGCTGATGAAAAATATGTCGAAGGCCGGACGTTTCACGCAGGCCTAATGTGATTGTTTCGGGATATGTTATATTCTACCAAATCAACAAATTTTTCGTAAACACTTTCCGCAGTTTTTTTCATCATTGACAAAATGGCTTCGCGGGCCGCAGTTTGGAGACCCCTGTCTTACAACGTCAGATCACATATCAGCACGTTCTTCATTGATTTGTTCTGCTCGCCACTGGCCGACGACAAGAGGCAACATTCCGACCTCGCGGTCTGCAGCCAGTTGTAAAATGAATGTTTCATTCATTCATAGATCTACGACTCACAAGCTGTTTGTACTGAACTTTTTCCTTAACAGAATCTGCTTAGATGAGTCAATTTTCACTTGAATATCTGTCGGAAAACCAATGTCAAAACACTTCATTGCCTGGAGATAGCTGCATTTTTTACCATTTTTCAGAAGGAAAGCTCAGAAGGTATCGGGCATACACCCGGTTGCGCTGCTACGACAACCTGTGCATTACATCGCATTACAGGAGGCCAAAACATTTTAAAAATAAATCCGTTACTTCATATAAATAGTTTTGGTTTTCCAACTCCGAAAGAAAAGTTGTGTTAGCTGGACTACCAATGTCGCAATAGCAGAAACGCAGAACGCTGCTTGATGTGCAGACAGTTATCTTTCAAACATTAACCAAGTCAAAATCGACACAAGTGTTATTTCTGAGATATGTTACGACTTCGGACATTTTTCAACGGCTCACTGATAACAAAACCAGAGTTTGCAGTTTTGAAGTATTGAGGTAAGTGTTTGAGACATTTACCTCATTTTTTTTAATCCTGTAAACTGCAGGAATGCTGGACGGGTGGAACAACAATTTAATAGATGTTTGAGTTTGACGACTTTACGAATTCGACGCCATTGTGTTTCGCAAACTCACTTCTGACTGCACGAGTATGTCAAGGCGATGCGAGCGCTTGCTTTGAAATGGTTTGATGGAATGTGCAAAAAGTTAGGAAAGCGCAGCTTTCGCAACATCTGTTGCGTTGGTTCATCAAAAGTTCACCGTGCGGATCTCATCCGACAGGAGCATCGACGGAGAGTAAAATTTGTCAGAGGGGGTGCAACACAGCTTCGGTTCCAAAGCTGGTTTCGCTGAAAGTAACCTTTTCTGAGCTGATCAAACAGCGCCAAGAAAAGTTCGGCAAGCATAGCACTGCCCACTTGAAGTTAGACAAAACCAAACAGGCGATTATATTTATGTTGTCGATGCCGCGCACACTTGAAATAGCATCTCCGAAACAATGCGGAACTACAACTTGACTGCTGATTCCCAATCCCAGTCTTAGGGCAGTTCAAACATCAAAACTTTACAAGGAACCTTAGACACATTTGGAGAAACCAGGAAAGGTGACGAGATGACGAATTGAATACGAGAGTAAAGTTCATCGTCTGTCCGAGGGCTGAGCTGAAAAGTTGTCCAGTTAATATTTCTCCGATACCTAATTATGTCCTCAATTTTCTAAATAATAAATGGAAAGTGCCGTAAGCCTTTAGTTGGTTTCAGGCAGCGGTTCTCAACCCTGTTTGGCCCATGGACCATCCAGTGGACCACTTTGTTATGCTGACACCTCATGAACAACTAGTTGAAACTGGATTGCACGTAGGTCTGTGATCGTTTCATCAAGGATTTACGGAACTCTCTGTGCACCACCAGAAATTCAACCGGTGGTCCACCTGGATCACGTTGAGAATCGCTGGTTTAAGGCAAGCTGTAGTCACTTTAAATCACACAAAAATTTAATGATAGTAGCGCTCTGCCACGAGCTATAAACATTAACGTGAGAAAATAAACACAACAACACCCAAATGCTCTCTGCTAAACCCCATGCTAAACGCAGTGTAAACAGCGGAACTTTCCTGTGAGTGGTCTCCAACAGAGCTTGAAACATGCGTAAATGATCGCCAATGAAAACGTGCGCTAACACTCTACCGCCGGCAAGAGGACGGAACAACACAACAAACTAATCCATCATCTTTTAATAATTCATGACAGTCTTGTGGTGGATAAAATAATGCTGGTCCCAGGACAAGGTGAATACCCTAGAGAAAAACAAAGGAAAGAAAAAAGTTCCAGCTGCTGTTTTCGCCAATTTGAAAAACGTTGTCTAAATAGTTCCAATACGCCTTGTCGCTTAGCGTTGAGACTTGGACACTACACACTAGACTTTCGATGTACGAAGTTCCGGTGAAATAACAAACAAAATATTTTTGGTGATTGCCTTATACATGAGGTTAAAAAAAAGTAAACATCAAAACATGGAAATTTTGCATAAAAATTGAGAGAAATTTTAAGTTTTTTACAGCGCCATTCCCTACTACATGCAACACCGTGCAACACGTTTACTGCTGCTAATGCTCACTGTGCACGTGATACAAACAACTAAGTAGCGAGACATCTGCACTACGACGGCTGCCAGTACAGTAATTTGTTTTCAAATAAAAAACACTTCCATGACTTTACAGACTTGTGCGCAACCAAATGAATGGCACTTTCCGACCAACATCGTGTCGCTTCTGCAAAACAAGGGCAGCTCCGAGGAAAAATTTAAAAGCCTTCAACGAAAGACTATGTCTCCAACACGTTTAATGCTGTTTATACCTCTGCGTTCTACGGGCAATCCATCAGTGTAGTTAAAAAAAAAACAATTAAAGTTTTTTATAAACAAGTATTTTTACAAGAAAATCGAACTGGTCTTTATTCACCAAATTTTTGCAGTCAGGCCATTTTTTGCGAAAAATAGTCAGACTGAATAGAATTTGAATTTCAGAAAGGAAAAACAAAATCCCTTTCCTTTCTAACTGTTTTATTGTATTTGCATTCCTAATGATGGCTTACGACTGAGTTGAAACGTCGAATAAAACAATATATTCAATAATTGTGGCTATACTGTTCGCAGTAAGAACCTACAGCAACTCCGTACATTGCTTACCAAAATCCCTTCGGATCACAACAACATAATAAAAAAGCGACGAACCATTGCTATGGGCATGCAGAAGACTTGAATGACCTCAACTAACCAGATATCCAGGTCTGAACCTCAACGAACAGACTATCGAAATATATTAACTAAAATAATTACAGATTAACAAATCTTCGCCAGAACTAAGTAAGGATGATACTTCAACACCACGCTGCCTTTCTAACACTTAAACAAGGGCGACATGAACCCCTGTGACTAAGTGCGCGCATCCAATGGTATCGGGTGTTGGCACGTGACCTGAAGTCGTCGTGTTTTACCTGATGATGAATAACGTCCGCAACGTCATAAAATGGCTATTCGTGTTTTAATTGAAGCGCTTTATCCACTTTTGTGCGCCTGATAGCAGCTTATCCGTTGACAACTACAAACAAATCTATATTTGGCAGGGTTTGCACCACTGATTCTTAATCTGGGGACGACGCTCGGCAACGGCGTAATTTTATGTTTAATGAGGCAATTTCAGAATGATGGCACACTTCTATTGACCTGGCACACTTCTATTTGACCGATGGCACACTTCTATTGACCTGTAAAAAATGCATGCATGCAGGAAAATTGTCATAATTTTTTCTCCGGGTAAAGAGGAGTTCCTTTCCAAACATTAGAATTTACATGCCCCAGGGGGGACACCAAGGGTTTGGAAATGATCATCATGTGGGGCAGGGACAGAAAAAGGTTGAGACACAGTGGTTTATAAAAAAATGACGTGTTCATCATACAACGCTAAACTGGTGTCAGTTTTATCACGTTTCCCAAGTACTGCATGAAACCCAGGGAAAAGCACATATTGCAACAACTCAAGAAGCAACTGACCCAAGGGCAATATTCAAACATGCCTACACCAGCCCTGCGAAAACCGAACAGCCGCTCTTGACATTTAACACTGGATCCTGCTCTCTACGTCCACCTGGCGAAATGTAATGGACACGTAAGGCAGCCATGCGGGGTCGCTGCAGGATAAACATTCAATGTCAACTCGCTGGTTCTCAACCTACGGGTCGTGATCCAACATTGAGTCGCTTGATGATTCTTTTGGGTCACTTGTTTTTTAGTAAACATCTCCTGAGCGATAAAATCCAAAAGAGAATTAGAATAAGCCTTTAGAAACTTCTAGATTGTTAGACAACACAGATACTTTGTAAACAAAAATGCAAAGGCGTGAAGCGTTGCCTCTAGACAATTAAAAGATCTAGGTTTTCTGTAGGCTTTCGAGGAATCAGCCGACTGGGTTCTGCTTTCATCTTTTTGCGATGATTCAAAATTGCACATATCTGTATCCAAGTAATTTCACTCCACAGGTGAAACAAGCAAGGAATCAATCGCAAGTTTTTAATAGGAAATCGATTTCACGTCAGTTCTTACATCTTATTCAAATCGAATATCTTATATCCTCGACAGTGCGCTTTCTCTCGATAACGCATTGTCGAGGAAAGTTGGTAGGAGCTAACGCCTGTTGCATTTTTGACGTCACTCCCGCAGTGAAAAAGCTTTTAGTGCGTGGAGACTGCAGAGCGATTTCACAAAAGACAGACTAGGCCAGGGCAGGAACGCACCAATGAAAACGTTTATGAAAGCCAAATCGCGAGCAGTTTTGGCTTAATTTCAGCACACCCTTCTTAAGCATGAAAAACTTCGTCTTACAAGAAGATTTGACCAATTTTTGTTTGTATCGCGTTTTGCAGAGTAAAACCTTTTAGTTGCTTAATTTTAGACTTAAGAGATAATGGCAAAACGACCGTATAATTAACCTTTTTCAAAACTTGGTTTTGCGGAATTGGATATTAAAACAAAATCTGCAGTTTGTCTGAAAGTTTTCTTTGCAGAATCGATGAGGAAAAACAAATTGCAACGCACGCCATGTAGAGACAGATAATCCAAATTGTGTGGACAAGCCTGTAAAATTTTTTGAGCGCAAGTTAAAATCTATTCAAGGACAGCGAAATGTTATGACAGCGGTCACACAAAAATAAATTAGCTGTCTACTCTTCGTATGTTGCTTGCTACAAAATTGCATAGCAGAAAAAATCTCATACACCTGGTGAGGATTCGTTAATGTCGATTACGAAAAAAGTTGTAAAAATAATGATGAAAGAATTGATTGCAGTCTCTTTGTCAAACACCACAGTGAAAAGACGCACAGTACACATGTCTGATGATGTTCTTGAAAAGATTTAATTTTAGTGAATGAGTCTCCATTTTATTCCATTCAATTGCACGAATTCACAGATTATTGCAGGTCTGCCCCAGCTTTCGGTTTTTACTCGCTACATCAACAATACAGCTGTATCAGAAGATTTGTTATTTTTCTAAGCAGTGAAATTGCACACGAAGAGTGAGGATATTTTTCAATGCCTGAATGGTTTCTTTGCGGAGTACTCCATTCCTGGGGAGAAATGTGCCGGAATTTGCAATGATGGTGCAGCAGCATGTACTAGCTTCATGTCTGAAGCAGTAAAACGAATCAGTGATAAAGCACCAAACGTTGAATGGACACATTGTTTTCTCCAGAGGCTCTTGCTACAGAAACATTATCGCAAGAACTGCATGAAGTATTAAATTGCGTTGTAAAATGTGTGCACTTGATTAAACCAAAACCATTAAATCAGCGTTTATTTTCGTCTTTATGCGGCAACATGGATGCTGACCATAAAGCATTGTTGCTGCACACAGATATAAGTGCGGTGGGCGTCACGGGTGCGTGTACGTGTTTGTGATCTGCGAGAAGAAATTGCTATCTTCATGAGGCAACATAATTTTGTGGCATTAGCTTAAAAGTTCAGTCAAAGTATCTCAATGCAAAGGTTGTTTTGCAGATATATTTAACTCTCTGATCTGTCTGAATTTATCCATGTAAGGCGATGGTTGTACAGCAATTGATCTTGCCGCAGAGTTGCTGTTTACTACAAAAAAAACTCATTCTCTGGGAAAGCTACGTGACCCGCGATGAGTATGATATGTCCCCTGAACTAACAAACTATATTTGCGACAAAGAATTTGACATTAGCCAAACCATAATCGGATATCTGGAACAGTTTGCCCGAAAGTTTGTGGATGATTATGGTGAAACTCTGGCGTCTACGAATGAAAATGATTGGATAATTGATTCGTTTGCTGGCACAGATCTGCCTCAACTACCCCTCCATGTTGCAGAAGAGTTTATGGACATGGCGGCGGAAGCAACAAATCATATTACTTTTGCGTCCATCAAAGAAAAATATCCAAAAGATTCTGCAAATATCCACTTTTGGGCTTCCATGTACAAAGGCTATGCGACAGTTTCAAAGTTTTTAATTCAAAACTGATTCCGTTTGTCACAACTTGGCTTTGTGAGACTGGATTTAGTGCAATGTGCGTACTGAAATTGAAGCATCGAAATCGGTTGGAAGTTGAAGCTGACCTGCGGCTGTGCTGAAGTAAGGTAATGCCACGATTTCAAAAACTCATTCACGGCAAGCAGCTTCCTTATTAGTCAACAATGAAGTGATTTGATGAATAAATGTTCACTGCTTTGTATTTTATCAATGTAATTCTGCCATCATAAAAATGTTTACTACATAGCTTTCAACATGCAGGACATGCTTGGGTCGCAAGATTTTACCAATTTGATTTCTTTTTCTACAAACTTGGCTCGCTTTTAAAAAAGGTTGAGAACCACCGGCTGCTCAACTGCTTTGTGAATTTAGGACGAACCACAAAAGCGACAAATCTCTTTTTCACTTCATTGTGGCTGTAACAAAGAATGGCATTGAGGAAGCAACCATCCTTTCATGGTATAAACATCGCACTGACAAAACCGAATGCGATCCGACTTTGTCACCAACTCAAACGCCAAACGTCAGGAAAATGGCTTTTTTTCAGAGAGCTTGACCACAAGCGCTGCAGCACAAAGCTGTGGGTTTACGCTTAATCAAGCGCTCCATATCAAACCTTGATACCAGTCAAGAGCAAGTGTTTGAATGATCTAACATAGCAAGTTACGGCTGTGGATTACGGTTGAATTGGCGGCAGCAACCCTCAAAAACCGTAATGTTATTTTTGGACCGCGTCAAGTCATGCACTCAGATTATCTGCTGCCGCCTCACATAACATCAGATCTTGACATTATCGACCTCTCAACCACTATTTTCTGATCCAAAGCTGAAGAAACGTGACGATGTCTTTCTATTGATGAGAGATGAATTACAGTTTCAAAGGATATCCGAAACAAACCTGATAAACAGGGTTTCTGAATCTAACCAAGGCCAAGAAGCCTAGCCTAATAGAGTTACCACCCAATGAAGGATTGGATTTCTCTACTTGAAGAAAAAAGATGTAAACTTTATAGAGATACCAAATCCGATGTGCGATCAGTGGAAAGCTTATTATCATCTGAAAGACTGGAAGCAGGGACGGATTTAGGGAGCGCGGGGCCCTACGCCATCTTAGTTTTGGGAGCCCCAAGTATATGTGACCTATTTGGCCGTTTGTCTGAAAAGCGTGAAAGTATGCCCCTCTTATGTGTAGTGCCCCCTCAAAAATCTATCTTTTGTTGTACCGACTTTGGTTCTACATTTTCCTTAGATGTTCAACAGAAATTAAAGCCTTTCCTAGATTCTTCTAAAGAACAAATGGCATTGCAATCTTTTCTTGGAATTTATAGCTCTTTCGTGTAGTTCACAAGTTCTGTTTGTTACATTTCCGTGATTTCTAACGTTTTTTGTAGGTTTGTTTTTTGGACCTATAAATTTTCATGCGTGACCGTGTTGCCGCCCTCGAAAATATCGCCTAGCTGTCGATCTGATTATCTGTACGTAAACTATAGTAATAGTAACCACATGTTTAATGAAAGAACCAAGCACAATCCATTCAGTGGATACAGAGGTTATAATTTATAGCGTTTCTAAGTTGTCATTTTCCAAGCAATACAAAAGTGTTTTAATCCTCTATGCCAGGGCTTCTCAAACTTTTTCGTTCTGCGGCCCCAGTTTGAAAAATGGTTTTTCTATGCGATCCCCTTGATGGATAGCCTAGATCAGCTATGTCCAAACCAGTTTAGATTTTCGCTGTAGTAAAAGTATCCTACATACTGACAGCCAGTCCTTATTTTGATAATCTTGAAATTTTTTGTAAATTTTACAAAAATTGTTTTATCTGATTTGTCAAACCAATTGGTTTCGCAACTCCACAATTACATTTCGCGACCCCATTTCGGACCACGACTCACAGTTTGAGAAGCCCTGCTCCATGCCATAGACCGATGGTAAACAGCATGAAGACAAGTTTTACACAGCAGCAAAGGGGAGTCTTGCGTTGTTGCGAGCGTGGTCAGTGGAAAATTGAACATTAATTAAGTACCGTTTTTTTCTTTTTCAATGTTTTTTTGTAATCACTTTCGTAAAGATGGCCATGCATCTCACTCACGTCCAGATGCACAATATTGTCGTGTTGTTACTGTACTGATACGAGTCTAGAGGAGACATTTGCATTTCCGCTCGTTTCAAGGAAAATTGTGAAGTTATGCCTCTGCGCAGTTTCGCAAAATTTTAGTTTTAACATTGAGTCGTCATAGGAAAGAGTTGCGCGGGGCCCGTCATAGGAAAGAGGCCATGGCCTATTTGGCCTGTGCGTAAATCCGTCACTGACTGGAAGTAGTAGCCTACTACAAAAAAATGCAAATGATTCATCCCTGTCTCCCATCAATATGACGCAGTAGCGTACCGTAGAGTCCATATTGCCAAAGGCATCAACCGGCTTCCGATGAAACCCAACTCGTTTCGTGAGATTCAAGGGAATCGTCGCAAAGCTTGACCTAAGCCGGTCCTCCGCACCAACGATTACGTCAGCAGCAGTTGAAGCGCTATGATTTAAACGCAGTCGGCAATATAGCATCGCAACCGACCCGCGCCTGGCAAGCAGAGCGTCGACCGACAGAAAATTACAGCTTTTCCACCTGGCAGGACTTCGAGGTCTTATCAAGTTTGTATGAACCCGTACTGGTGAACAGGAGTAAAATATCAACGCCCTGACATCATGATAAGTTTTGCAACGGCACTTAGGCCGAACCCGTTACGCCAAGGCACAACATTAGTAGTCGTTTGTTCTCTTTCACTGTTCCGATTTGTCGAATTTCCCGCTGACCAGCAGTCATAGAAGCACTGTTCACACAGATTCCCTTTCTAAAGCAACAAGCACCACACAACTCGCTAATCAAAAGGCTACAACCTATAAAACATAGTATTGCTTTCAAACTGCCTCATCAGTCAACATGTCAGATCCTTACTAAACATTTCTTGGACATTGCATCACACAGTGATCTTCAACCGCAGCTCGGTTCCAGGTGAGTGCACCACGGCAGATCAGAAATCAACCATGACACAACGAGCGCAATCAAGCATGTCTGCTCTGATCGCTTTAATTTCAAGTACTACGTAATGTTTTAGACGCAATACATTTCCGGCCAGTTTTTTCAAACTTAACCATCAACTCTTGTAGCACGTTGGTCAAGCTTACAGGCCGAAGCTTCTTAGCCATCGTGGGTCAACCGGGAAGACGAATACACACGATCTACGCCAAGCAAACAAGCTGGAAAAGAAAAACCAACTAAAGTAAAATGTGCCTTTCGATTACATTAGACCACGTGGTGTAGTGACGCGAGGCATAAGTCGGAATATTTGCGTACTTACCAATTAGATCGTGTAGCTCTTTTTGCAGCCGCTTTAGCTTGGACATCAGCAAAGCTTTGTTTTCGGATATTTCTAAACGTTCTTTCCCATCAAACGACTTGCTGTAGGTCATCTCCATTTCCTTCTTCACTCGACTAAGTTCCTCGATCTCGGACCTCACCTATCAAAAGCGATAAATGAAAATATTCGTAGTACAGTAGTACGGTCCGCAAGTGATCGAGCTTTAAATAGATCTAAAATTTCGACTACTACCAATGCCGTCTCCAATCTGTTCAGCTCGCAATTATTTTCCATTAATTGGCGCAACAGTTTTCAGGGACGCTCAGTCCAGGGATGTCTTTTTTAGAACTTCGGAGTGATAGTGTAGGAACCAATCTGCACAGTCTGCACCGACTCTTGACCAAACTTTTATTTCACATGGCAATTACAATTTCGTTGATTGCAACACTTCGGTACTGCGAGCAGTACAGCTACTTTCCCTCTAGTGATGAGCACTTGGTCAAGGTACTCCAAATGAAGAGTTGTATAAAGCAAGTCATTTTGATGCATCTTTACTTTAATTAAACCAGCTGTTCTCAACTGATAATTAATTTAACCATGGGGTTGATACAGTTCAGTTTCGTGTGTACTCGCTTCTGTGCTCCTTTCGGAGTCTCACGAGTGCTCTCCAAAGACCATCTCCGCTTGCTTGCGCCATGGACCGTGTTTTCACAGTGAATGCTACACTGGTGGAGAGCAACTGGCAGCACCGCACGTAAACCGTTTCATTACATCCACCCATTAACGCCGAGCACGAGGCTAGTCAGGCCGCAAGCACCGTTTCTCATACCTTTGGTATAACCCTACCGGGAATCGAACCCATTCTACAAGCCTTGGCAGCGCGTGTTCAACCACGTGTACCACTCAAAATCAAGCAGAATTATTAAAACCTTCGTTGCAATCTGTGGAATTAACAAACCTTACACTTTCCAATCATTTTGAAAAGCACGAGCTTTACAGCGCATTGGAATACAGGTGACATCACAAGAAAATATGAATTAAAGTCAACTTTTGCTGCAAATAACAATAAGTAGTGACATTACAATAAGAACTATAGCTAGCTTCTTTAGTTAGGAGGTCTCAGCAGTAAGATCACAATAATATATAGCCAGCTGCTCGTATATAGTGACCTCAGGGGCGTAACGAGGTTAGATGGCGCCCGGGGCAAAAATAAGTTTGGCGCCCCCATGTTCGAACCTGAAGTCTTTCGAAAGCAAGTGTACTGTGCTGAAGAAAGTACTTATGACATTGTTGGGGCTTTTCCGCGTCCTCGCAGTGATTCAGCGCCCAAGGAGTTGTGCCCCCCTTCGTTACGCCCCTGAGTGGCCTTACTATTTGCTTGCGTGAATCAGCGGAGCCTAGGTATTTTGCAATTAATAAGAAAGATTACAATCTTTTACATTTACTGTAACGAAGATTAGCCAGGACATAAAAATCCGGGAAAATTACGGGAGGCTGACCATAACAGAACAAAATGGGAAAACATCATAGTACATCACTGGCTGGCTCAGCCGTGATACCGAAAGAGAGATTATGACGAAGAAGATAACTTATTTAGAATCCTACACGGAATTTGGATTCGACTATACTATAGAAGGTGGTGTTCAAAAACCTCAGTGCATTTTTGTTCTAAAGTGCTAGGAAATGGTTCTGCGGAGTCATCAACTTTGAAAGCTCATACTACTTCACATCGTTTTGCACAAATACATGACGAACATCGGTCTTTTTTTTGCCAAACGGGTTCGATTTCGTGCGTCTGAAAACCACCTGCTCTGGGATTCTTGGCTGAGGACAAATCATCTTTGTAAGCACCTTATCGAGTTGCTTCTAGAATATCGAAGGGAAGAAGCCCCATATAATTGGCAAAAGACTTGCCAAAACCTCACACTATGGATATGTTTGAACTTCTGTGAGGTAAGCATGCAAAGAAACTTCTGAAGGTACATTTATTAAATTACACAAAGTGCCGTGGTATAAGTCATATGTCACAGGGATTTTAGATTGCAAAGCGAAGAATATCGAGCTAGTCCAGCAAAAATCAGTTTTTAACAAGCTGAATCAACATATGTATCTTTCTGTCCACAGTTGTTGGTTTGTTGTCGATAAGTACATGCTTGTGAATTGAAAGAAGAGTTTCTGATGTGCGAAAGTTTGAAAACAACAAAATCAGTTGACATTCTGAAACAAATGGATGATTTCTTTGAACGGAATTTATCTCTCATGGAACCACGTGGGCTCTCTCTGTACAAGCGAGCCTCCCACCAAGATCGGGCCAAAGCCAGGCTTTGTCACGCCAGTGAAAAATCGTGGACCACGTATTGTTTCCTTTCACTGTTTCCAGCACTGACAAGCAAATCCCTTCCAGAAAAGTCGTTCTGCAGGAAGTAACCCAATCTGTAAATTGGATCAGATCGAGTACTTCCAATCATCGCCTTTTCAAACTGCTGTGCGATGAAATGGGATCAGACCACACTGTTCTTGTATTCCACAGTGAATTGAGACGGCTTTCTAGAGGCGTTGTTTGTCTGAGTTTTTGAATTGCATACGCAAACCGAGATTTTTCTTGGAAAACGTAAAATCCCGACGGTGGTTTAACACCATTAAGCTTATTGGCAGATTAACGTACCTCATCGACATTTTTGCACTTAGATCAGCTAAATGCGCAAATGTAAAGAGTGTTGCCGTTATGATTGCACATCATGGTATTTAGACTTTGCAGGGTAAATTAGATTTGTGGAGCAGAGTTCAGAAAGAAAGTCATACAAACATTTCAACGTTTGACAATTGAAAAGTTACTGCAAGCGGTAATGATTTTTCTCATCTCGATGGTAGGTCATGTCATCACTTGGCTGCTTTCACAAACAGCTTCGATGCATACTTGCACGATGCAATTTTTACCAACACAGCACCTTGGGTTAATTTTTATTCATCCAAATGAAGTCGAGTTAGAAGGTATTGCTGACGATGACCTGTGCAAAGTTGAACTCCTTCACGTTCAACAGCGCTTCGTTCCAAATTAAGATTGGACAATGATGGCTTCTCCATGGTTTGGTGCGGATTGATAAAAGGGTATCCTTTGCTATGGGAGCATTAGAAGTTACTGCAACTTTTCGACTATTCATCTCTGTGATAAAGGTTTTCGGGCTAATCAACACAAACACGACAAAAGGATTTAGATTAGTTCATGATGACGACATGTGGATTGCTCTTCAAAGATTGGTCCAAGAATCTCAGAAATCGTGCTTAAGAAACAAGTACAGTTCAAAAGTTCTCACTGATTGACTTGAAATGATTGTTACTAATAAACGAATAAATCTACGTTGTTGGGCACGATTTTCCTAAACTAAACACAATTCTTTTTCGGTGTCCAGTTACGAACAGTTTTTGTCCATTCAGCAGTTTTATATTTCTGTACGGCAGTAGCGTATTAAACAAAACCGGGTAAATAGCATTTTCGAAAGCTGCCAAGGGGTAAACGAGAAGTCAGGTTGAAATCCTCTGGATTTTACCAAACCTATTAAAAAGCCAGAATAATTGCATGATTTGAGTTACAGCAAAAGCAGACCCGTGAGCCTTGACCAAGGTTTCTCAACCGGAGTCACGAGCAGAGGACTTTACTAAATAGTTCTGCCGTGGTATTGCAAAACCCTACTGATGAGCAGGGGACCACAAGTGTTGAGAGTCTTTGGAAGGGGGCCACAAACCATTAAAGGTTGAGAACCACCGGCCTTGACCATTTCATTTCTACATCGCCAGACAAACAAAATGCTGGGTGCGGTCAAAAGCAGTAGATGTAACTACACCCGTGCGTTGAATGTTCATATCACCTAACAACTTCAAAAATTTACGAAAGAATTCAGTAACGCGCTTGAAATTGTGACATCACACTACGAAACTGAGAGCTATTGAGGAGACACCTAACTTATTATTTTAATCGCATAAACAGCGTTTTCATCTTCGAAATCAGCACAAAGTATGTTAATCAGCGAATTTTATAATGACAATAATTCACGCTATTACTGTTTAACTGTAATTACATTTACGTGTCAGAACAAGCCGTACCTCATCGAAGCGGGAAAAGTGGATTGTGAAGTCCCGCAACTATATCGAAACTCCATGAACTAGAAACTTTCACCAGGTCGGTGTACAGATTCATATTATCACAGTAACTTTTTCACAAGTTTATAATGCCAAGTTGGCGACTCAGTTTGATGACAACCACTTGCTAGGAAAACAACAACACAGATGAGTTCATCAAACATTACAATTGCCCTCCACACTTGCACACAAAAAGTGCTGTGAGAGTTGTTCAACGTGAGTGTAATAGAATGCTTGTTTCTTATGACATGTTGATCTTGCAGTCGCATATCATGAAGGCCTGTCCCACCGTGGACAGCGTGGCGATGAAAGCGACGCTGTTCCTGACACGATTTGTTTATGCCGTGAGAAAAAGTGAGGAGTGAGAAAGAGCAACACGTTAATTACCGAGGGGCAGTCCCATAAACAGATTGATAAATTACCGTGTTCCACAACACAATAATTAAACGTGTGTATTTTAGGACAATTAAGAAAGTTTCTTCGGAAAACTTTCAGTTGCGTAGCAAGGCACACACGTAGGTCACCTGCAAATCTATTGCAAATCTATTGTCGAAAAACGACCTCTCACCCGTAGTACTTCTACAGGCACATTTTCTTAGCATTGAGTAATAGCACTTGACAACTATTAGCAAAGAAAGTGGTTATTGCAATGAATAAAAATTTGCGCAAAAACCAAAAACACGATTTATTGGCATTTGCCAGTTCGCTTCCGAAAAGCATTAACTGAGATGCTGCCAAAACCAACATTTAGACAGATCAAAACATAAGTGGATAGTAGCGAAAAAGTAACAGCGACTGCTAGATCCGTAATTGGCGAAAAACGTCAAGCCAACGGCAGTGACTAGTGACAACGACGCAACGAAAAGAATGTGGCATGGCGTTCCGCTACAATGACAGTGAGTTGCAACTGACTGGTGATTCACAACAAGATATGAGAAGGGCCTGTCTTAAGGTTACCTTTTACGCACTTCGACCGCACGACGTGGTTCACGAAACCGCACGGCCGTTATCACGTAAGCTTGAATTGAATGAATGGGCGATGTCAGTAGAAGAAATGAAAGCGCCGTATACACGTTTTATTGCGAGTTTTTCGAGCAATTTTGGGCAAACGTCGAAATGCGCGCGCGCACAAGAAATACAATCGTGTGGACTCTAATTAACTCCATGCATCGAAGAACTGTTTCGACAGAGTCATCAAACTTGGTCATGACGGATCAACTTCGTTGAGCTGAATATTTTGACGCATTCAAATCTTCGTCAGCAGCACTATGTTCGAAAACAACAGACTTACTGCTACCGATTCAAATCTAACAATGAGTTTGCTGCAGCCTGCGCGGGTTTATTTGAGTTCTTTACATTAAGAGAACAAAGACATGCTACAGAGAAGAAAAATGAGAATTGTCATTGAAGTTGCAACAAAAAATTCACCGTCACGGAATAAGTTTTGCAGAAAAGTTGTTTCATGTCCCACTAGGTTTATACAATAAGAAAATATTTGCTACTTGCAGACACTGCTGCAGAACCAAACTTTGTTTCTAATCTGATGGGCCAAAAATCTCCATGAATTAATGAGATGTCCTTCAAGTATAGTCCCATAATTATTTTTGCTTCCCTCACGATGTTTCTGCACATTAATGCCCATTTTGTTTTTTTCCTGCACACAAGCAGATATTGTAAACGCTAGACGGAAACCCATTGCTAGGTGCAAGAAAACCAACGCGTAAGAGAGCATGCACTTGGTTACTTCACATTAATCAGAATTGTTTTATAGGCACATACGTCATCCGCAACGCAAACAAATCTAATGTCACGGATTCACAGAAAGCAAATCGTAATTCATTCACCCTGCGACAACCCACTCAACCGTGAAAGTTTTATCTGCCAGTGGCAGACCATGGGCAAAAAGGCACTCATCATAAGCAAAATTACATGTGTTGGTTCTGGCTTTTGATCTCGACAGTCGCTGAACTTCATGTGGCTTGCCACGACAGAGCGAGTTTATCGCTATTGTGTTGATCTGCTGGAACTAACTACTTTAGCTAACATGACACCTTCCGTCACGATTCGGTCAAAATAAAGAACCAACTCCCTCCTTGAAGCTACACGCCGTTATCAGCACTGAGATCAGCTGTCTTAAAGTCTACTGAAACAAAATATTCTGCATTTGAAGCAGAACATTCGCCGAGTATTGTCGTACACCACACGCAAACCACAGTTACCTTCTCAATGCGCGTCTTGTGTTCCGCTGGCGTCATCCGTTTTTCTTTAATTGTTTTGTCATAAGCGGATGTGGAAGGAAGAGGAGGACGAATCGGGATGAAGGTTTTCTCTTTTTCTTCACTGGTAGATGGTTGCTTTCTATTCATGGGAGGAGGCGGAGCCTTCCTTACTGCTCTACGCTGGGAGGTGGTTCGAAGGGGGACTGCCGGAGGGGTGTCTGCATTCATCAAAGGGTCAAAATCGCGGAAAGACTCGTCGGTGCGACTCGCGCTCACGACAGGAACCGAACCGCTGTTGGCCGTCAAACTCGACGAGGCAGAATCCATGGACTCGGACGAACATATAGAACTCGGTGTTTTTTTCGTTTTCGATTTCGCAGAAGGTAAGACGGTGTTCAGGTCTGAAGTCGACGACGACTTGGGCAAAACTGGCGGACTGTAAGGAGAATTCTTCAGCGAACCCTGGTTCGCTTTGTGTATCTCTTTGGGCAAAACAACAGGCTTAGGTGCAAACTTGCAGGGGGCGTTGCGCAGTTGCGCGGAAGTTCTGCGCGACGGCGGTCTCGCGCCAGGGGCCGCAAAGCGACGAACATGGTGCGGAGAGTCAGTTGCCAGGTCAACGTGCATGTTTGTCAAGCCCGCGTGTGCTGCTTGAACGCTGCTGGTCGTAGGCGTGCGAGGGTTTGGGATATTTTGCAAACACGTTACGGGAACAAAGCCGCTGCGGCCATATTGATTCGTAACTTGATACCAGTCGGAACTTATCTCTTTGGTCACTTTCACGATCTCGTCGCGACGAACCGAAAGATCGAAGCCAGTAACTGCTGCGAAGTCTTCGAGCGCAATGAAATAGTCGGATTTCCTGGCAGCACCAAAGCCATTGCTGCCCGCAGCAGAGGTAGGGGTTTGCACAGTCAGAGGTTTTGCGAAACTTTGCGGATTTTTGACAGCAAAGCATTCAAAGGCTGAACGCTTGCTCCCAACGTAAAACCGAGGCTGTGTCTCTTTTTGCACAGACTGCTGAGCTTCAGCAAAGCTTGCAGACGCTGCAGGATCTGTAGAAAGCAAAAACAAGAACGCCAATCTTCATTAGGCCGGTTCCCCTGGACGGAGCTGATAAAGTGATCACTTGCAAATATTTTGCCATAAATCACTTTGAAATGTTGTGTTTTAGTTTAACAACTTGGATTTAACCTTTAGTGAATTTCATGTTAAACCAATAGGAAGTTTTGAAAAGATTGATATATGGGCCAGTTAAATGTAAGGTCAAAAAAGCGTTTATCGAGTAAAATCTAAAGTATAAGGCATTAAACTGCGCCTTTCGTGTGCGACAATGAAACTGTTATCATTTAAAAGTAAATCATATAAAAACTTAGACAAACAAAACCTTCAAAAAAAGGTTTGAACAGGTCTTTTATTAACGTAGCACAACAATGTTACAGCTCGACTTGGCAGAAAAAAGGTCATTGTCTAGTGTTTCAAGCAGGGTCCCTTGGAATGAAAACAAACGCACAAGTTAGGTATCTCGTCTGGCAGCATGCCGCACGTAACAGGGCGAAATCCAACATACAAGTCAATCCGCGCTGTTCTATTTTAAGTGGTTCTTCATAAAAGTATCATGCTTGACCAGTACCACTTCAAGAACCGAGGGGGTTAGTACCACTGAAGTGGCAGGTCCTTCGCGCCAGGAAAAGATTTAGGCATTCTCATATGCAAAAATTTAGATGGTTTCATGGAGTGTCTTTTAGGAAGACTGAAACGGTCTCTCAAAATTTTTTAACGGTCTCTCAAAAGACAGTAGAAACTTGCTTTGCTACCACCACCAAAATACAATAAGATTTTGTTTGACGACTGTCTAGATATTTAAATAAAATAGTTGCAGTCTCTCAAAATCTCATCGTGGTTGGCAAGGTCAGTATTAATCAATCACATCCTTTCATATGAAGAAGATTGCTTTTTGTTCTGTGGGTGACTGGAACAAGAAGCCACTAAAGTCGTGAGTGTATCTTAGGCCGAAGTTATTGGTTTTCATGAATTTTGCATGAATATACTAATCAGACCCACATCAAATTGCACAAGTGCAACCGTGCCTTCATGCGACCACTGAGCACATTGCATAGACTAGGCTTGAATAGATCTATTTCTGCTTCTTTAATTAAAAGGCGACGCAGCAGCCTTACTGAAAGTCTTATTGCTCACTGTACCTTTGGCTGGCTGTTTGACATAAACCGGCTTCTTCGGAACTGCGGGATAGTGTGCAGCGCTTTTTTCTGCAGACTTTTCCTTGTATGAAAAAATATCGGATGTACTTTTCACCTGCGGTGAGTGTTTGACCACAGCGTCATCAGGAAACACAGGAGCGCTGAGAGATGCATTGCTGACGTAAGGTTTGGTGAACGACAAAGGAAAAGTGCCCGTCATGGCCCCGTTTCTTCCCTTAGCCCAACCTTCATCGAGAGGCTCTATTATTTCAATCACATCACCGACATCAAAGCTGAGCTCGTCGTCCAACTGCGCTTCAAGAGGCATGGTGGCTTTGACGAAAGACGAAGCCAATGTTAGTGCATTACCATTACAATGAGTATCCCTGTGTATGAAAAGCTCTTCTGTATAATTAAGTGGGAACATTCCATAACGTCCGTTGCAACGACCTCTTCCCCAAGACTCGTCAAGATTTGCCTCAAGAACAATGATGTCCCCTGTAAAAGAGTTGCACCAAAAATGGAAGAAGATGCCTTTAAAAGTACAGCATTTGAAAACATTCACCAGGTTTCACTTCTTTGAAAAAGTTGTAACTTACAGCAGCACCAATGGACGCAAGTGCTTACAGACAAACACGTGTCAGATCCGTGGTTTTCAATCTTTTTTGTATCACGATCCGTTATAGCAATCCACTAAACGTCCCCTGTTCAAGATTTTTGTCGCCCAACCACAATGTAAGTGTTAAGAATGGTTTCTAGTGAGCGTAAATCTAGCACATGCCCATGTCTAATTATGACCCCTCCAAAAAGGATCACGAGTCATGACGTAAGGTTAAAAACCACAGGTGTAAACCAAGGTAGACTGTGGAAAAAAATTAGATTTAACTTTGAATTAAAAAAGTTTAAAATATAAGCGAAATATTGAAAATAAACTCAACACAAAACAAACAAGGTAATATTTTGTTTGTTTTCATTTAATAGCTACTGAACTCAGACTACTTTTCCAGCTTTTTATGTACATTTAGCTGGTAGTGTATCGAAATTTGAGGCAGAATCTCAGTTATTTAAACTGTGTGTGGCATGAACAGTTCATGTCAGCCGATTTATTGGAATATACTGCACATTTATTAGCCTACACAGCAAAACAAAAATCTAGGACCTCTGACAGCATGCAATCAAACTCTCAATTCAAATCAAAACATCATTATGTGCACTGTAGGCCAATAATAACGGCATTCAATTATAAGAATTTGCTGCAACACCAAGGTACTACATCATGACAAACCAACAACCAATCCCTTAATAAGCAGCGTACTTTATGTTTACTTCTAACACGACACGAAACTTCACAAACATAAAAGCACAAACAGGAGCAAATGTTATAAAAGTTTTTAACCTGTCTGCAATACGACATCTATATACAACAGAAAGTACTTTTGCAGGGCCATGACATCTTCAGAAGAACCAATAGCAATGCTGGAGCTAGCATATAAGTGGCCTTCTAACCTGTATGACCTACACAACTTGATAAAATCACCCTGACTTATTCAAGTAACTACTCTCCACAAATGTAAGATCAACAAGGAATCTCTTGGCAAATTTTCAATAGGAAATAGATTTTATGTTTCCGCTTTACAATGTTTCACCTGTTAGCATTGCTTGCAGATTTCAGGACTGATGATACGTAGTGTTACATAGCCTACAGCAAACATAGAGCTTTTAATTGACTTATTCAATTATTGAAACAGCTCATTTCTTGTTTTTGATTTCATGCTCAATTATTCTGATTTGCTGATTTAGCTACATTGAAACATGCTGCAATGCAACTGAATGACCTGTGCAATCGTGCATATACCATTAGTGCCAGTACATGCACCAGTCTATCATTGGTTCCCAAACTTTTTGGTCTGCGGAATGCTGCAAGGTGATTTTATGTAGACAAGGAACCCCCGCCAGAACTGCCAGCAACGTCCTGGGACGTTACATAGAAGACTCTTCTTTCGGCTGACTGGTGGCTTGGCCTTCATGAAGAAGCATGTTCCTACTGTACTTCCTTGTAGCCCACATCACATTCTTACTGCGAAGCATGTGGTGCTAGCCTTGTCTTCGAAGCTGTTTGTAGGTTACTGACCTATATCGGCTACTTATGTCTAGCAGGGCTTTCAGCGATTTGATTTACTTAAGATGGTCCTCCTTTTCTGCAACTTATCAGCACAACGAAATATCTGCACCGTACTACTTGTACATCAAACTTCAGAACGCCACAGACACAGCCTGGAAAACGAAATACAGCTCATTGTGATGACACTATGCATCACCAATGAGCAAAATGGAAAGCTAGATCAAACGATCTAGCGGCTGCCATATGCCCAAAGGGTTAAAAAACATACTAGCAATTTTTCTTAAAACCAGAAAGTATAGCTCATCGAACCATTGATATTTGTCTATGGAACCCTAAGGCTCTGTGGAACCCACTTTGGGAATCACTGGCCTGGAGTATAAACTGCACAACCACTGTGGACCCACTTTCACTACATAACAATCAATAGCAAGAGATCTAAGTAAACATAACAGAATTACAGAAGTGTACAGTAAGTGCAACATGTGATTTTAAAATCAAACAATAAGTACCAGTACAGAAAAAATGCAAAAATTAATTACTCTGATACTTATGGCTTCATTTGATACAGAAATTTTAAATAGTATTTCCATCTACAGCATGCTGCCAAAATATCCCTCAATTAAGTTTCTGTGGTTGCTTCAGGACAAAAACCTTTTGAGCATGATACAGTAGCTGTCAGACAGTGAGTTAACAATAATTTATTTCATCAGCAGAAAGAAATTATTAGGCTAATACATATGGAATATCCCCAGTTCCACTGAAACTAGCATAAACCAAAACAACTTCCAACACCTTTATAAGATCTCACACAAAAAGTCCCAGAAACACTCAGATCAGCAAGAACCTACGTCAGTGGTTATTGTCACTCTTAAAACTTGCAGCACTCTTGTTGTGTGATGAAGGTAGGAAGCTGGTGGCACCCCATAAAACTTTCATACATGGAGTGTTCATCTCGCTTGTAAAGATCTCAGGCACAACTGGTTAACTAAGTCGCATCCTCACATGTTGCAGCACCCTGGTTATGGTTACAAACCAGTAAAACTCTAGGTATTACTTGGAGTGAATCTTTACTTCAACTTCTTGATACCTATCCCCTCCAAAGAAAGAGGAACAATAAATTGTTTGGTGTTAATCATCCTCAGCTACTCTGGCTAAGTAATAAAGCTCTATACAGCTTTTACTGATTCAATAAATGCAAATGGCATGATCAGATTCAGAAAAAAAACAAACCTTTTCCAAATGGTAGGTCATCTTTCATCTCAGCAGTAAAAGTGTCCACAGCAACCAGGAGCTTTTCTTTAGGGCCATTGCAAGAAGGAATTGCTACATCTTCAACAAAATTTTTGGGAAAATGACCTACAAAACGTTGAAAATCTTCATGTAAGCTCTTGCAAATGCCCTAAAGTGTTTGACACACAACCAGAAATACTATAGTACAGGGGTCACCAACCTCTGTGAAACCGGGAGCTACTTCTTGGGTACCAATTAATGCAAAGGGCTACTAGTTTGATATATACTTCTGAAATAATAAAATTTTGCTTTTACCATTATGTTCTTATTAATGATGTTCATCTATGTGATGATACTCATCATCTTTATGCTATTTTCAAAACAGGGCTGCGGGTGACCAACGTGATCCTCACGGGCAACCTGGGTGCCCGCGAGCACCATGTGGGTGACCCCTGCTCTAGTATCAATGTGGGTGACCCTTCCTCTAGTATCATGGCTAAAATGAACAAAAACTCCATATGACTAGATAAAACATCATAGTATATAAATGTGATATACAAATTTGATTTGAAATTCTAGTAAATTATGATAAAAAACAGGATAAAATGACCATGAAAATTAAATAAACAAACTCTGTGAAGTGAAGACAGATCAAACAAATTGCAGTTTGAAACCTATGTTGATGCATACACTTCAAATAAGGAAGAGTTCAGTTGTTGATTAGCATTAGCAAATGCATATTACTATAAAAGGAAACCTTGCAAGCCTTAAATAGCAATAATTGATGAAACTAACACTGTAACCTGAAACTATTGCCATTACAGCTAAAATTCCAGAGGTTTGTTTTATGCAAAAGCATGCTGGATGCAGTACAACCATTTCAACACCACAAGAACATTCTGAAATTGCACAATAACTAGCTCCAGTTTATTAGAAGCTACATAGTCATTACATTATTTGACAAAAGTTCAGGAATACTGAACTTCCAAAGTGCATCTTGCTTTGCCCATTCTCCAAACATGATTGTTCAGGTTTTTCATACCCCCCCTCTCCAGCTTCTCAGCTGTTAGAAAGCTTGGGCACTGATACAACTAACAGACCATTACATAATTTGTTGAACCAAAATTTTCCTACAAGAAAAAGTTGCATCCTGCACTGGATGTAAAACATAAGTAATATATACAAGAAAAAACAGATATAACAAAAATTAATGGATCTTTTGTACGTTTCAGATGGACACAAATATTCTTAAGATTTTTCAAAATAACACATCTTAATATTTTCAGTGTTATTACCTAATACCTTGGTCTTCAAACAAAATGTATCAAGTGAAAAACAAGAAAAAAGCCATTTTCTAAGATCTTGTTATACTCAGTACTGCACAAAACACAGTACTTTGTGTTGAGTCTGTCTGGCATGTAATTGGCAACACTGAAGCATAAAAATATGATCTAAAAAAACACCATTAAAATATTTTATTTCTATGAATACAAAAAACACCCGAAATAAATATATATCTGAGACACAGTGTTATTAGTTTCTTGCTTGATGTTCAACACACCAAGTTTCTCATTGTAATGAAAATGAAAATCAAATCAACCAACAAATAGCAATTTCATTCCCAACCATTTTAGAAAGAGCATTCAGGTCTGGTTTGCTGTGCAGTAACATTGTATATAAAGTATTGATGCTCCAAGATGACTTAGCACTCCACAAGAAGTTTACCCACCTCATCAGCGGCTAAGAAAATGAGTCCAAAATATAAAATGAAAAATCATCTGTGATCAAAAATGTGGCTGCTCCCTAATGTTGTCCTAGATCCTGAGAATTTTATTCTTCATTATAGTGTATGTAACCGGCTAAGTGGTACAGTTGATTGAGCACATGCCACCAAAGCTGGTGGGCTAGGACTGATCCACAGTCAGTCATGCTGAAGATTTGAAAAACATTACTTGTGGCCAATCCAGCCTTGTGTTCAGTGTTAATGGGTGAGTACAAAGAAACAATTCCATGTCCAGATCTGCCAACTACTCACCACCAGCCCAGCATTCAATGCTAAAGCAGCTGCTTGACCCATAACACAAGCTGATTTTTTTCGCTGATACATTTCGGTCATTTGTCACATAATAAAGCTTCCCAAAAATATTCACTAGCCTACCTTTTCAGACAGAAGGACTGTGAATTAACTTAATTTTTTTCTGTCATTTCAAAAAAGATTTGGTATATGACCAAAAAACAAAAAAAAGCAGGACACAAGCAAGCAGAGATGGGTGCCGCGGATAATTTGTGACACTCCGAAAAGATTATGAAAAGAAGCATGTTGAAACTGAATTGATATAGTGTATGCAGCATTGACATATTTTTAGAGTATGCTGATTTTGTACAAACATCAACATGAAGGACAAATTTCTCCACGTGCACTTTGAAAAATTGTAAAACATAACATTGCTGATTTTACAAATAAACTGTGGAATACGAAGTGTTGAGACCGTTTAACCTAACAAAATATTGAATTTCACCAAATGTGAAGATGTCAATAGATCACCACATGAATGCAAGTTTTCAAAGAGGCATTGATTTTCACACCTGCTTTTCCTCTGAGGAAGGTCTCAGGAGTAGCAGTCCCTGGACTTGAGAAATACCGCAAGGTTTTCATTAATCTCTGATTAGGGCAGATATGTAATCACACCATGTGGTCCTTGTCCAATACGGTGGAGTGCATTTTCAAAATTGTGCAATACAAACTTTGGGGTGGTCTAAAACGTTGGAAACATGGCAAAAACTAACTTTAAAATTGATATTAGGTGGTTGATTCCAAAAACCTGCTTGCTTAGAATGAAGCAAGGCAAAATTTTCCTCTTATCACTAATAGAAACTTGTGTCTTCCGCATCTTTTGAGCCCAAAATCAGTTTTCTATCTCACCCAGAAGTTGAGTTATGACAAATTCATGAAATTTGACCCTCACATGACCCCAAGGGTGAGGTAGCACGCAGGTTTTTGGGGTCAACCACCTACTATAAATTTTGAAGTTAGTTTTGGCCATGTTTCCAACTTTTTAGACCACATCAAAATTTGTACTGCACAATTTTGAAAATTCACTCCACCCTACAATGTCCAACCCCTAGACTACTTTATCTTGGACATAAGCACCAGAACTTGTCTCGCCATTCTTTCCATTCTGGTCATGTGGCCAAGCCACTATATCTGAGTGGCAGATCACTAATATCATTTAGCAATATGATGGTATAGATGTCAAGAGCAAAGTGATTGCGATATATGTGCTATTGTTACACAATACAACGCTGTGAAATTATATCATACACATTTATTTAGCTTCTAGTTTGTATCACAGTTCAGGTAGTGAGTATATAGTACTTTGACCATGAAAGAATAGAATGGCCAAGCCTTAATCTATTACAATGTGTTGATTCCAGTTCATACATACTTGTGCATGTAGTTGGGCCACAGGCCGCAACAATGCTATATGTCATGTTTTTCAAAAGAAGTTCTCATTATCAACAGAGGAAGCACTGTTTTTAACTCTAGAACTTTTATACACTAGTAAAACAGTATAAAAAATATAAGCAATACACCAACTACAACAGGAGAATGCAATGAAAAATGGAATGAAAATTATACGTCATTAGATTGATGAAAAGTTACTCATACAATTATGCATTTTTCTTTTCCAAATACACCCCTTCATGAAAATGTACTGAAATCCACACTGATTTGTTTGTGAAAAATTTCTAAAAATTCTTGCTTCTTTGTGTTGCTCACACACGGTCAAACAAGACGGCCTTACTTATGTATAGAGGTCAGGCAGCAAAGGGGAATCAAATAGGTGCATGAGCTAAATTGTAATATTAAATGACACCAATAAATCTAATTTTAATTTTTTATTAACCTTTCATACAATAATTCACTTAATACAAAAAAATTTTGCAACATCAACCTGACAACAAACAAAAACCCATTTCAAACCTGAAGAGTTATCGCCGATCTTTTGGCCTGAATACCAAAGTTTATCAACTTGGTGATCAACTTTTATGACATCACCAACAGAAAGTAGTAAGTCTCCAGATAATGATGGTTCAAAGTCATAAACAACGCGAACATATCTGTCATTCACAAGTAATGAGTTGTTGTGATCCATGACACCAGTTTTGTACATGGACATTAATTAAGGATCTTGCCACTGTAGCACTGTCGCCAGCAACAGAGCATAGCGATTAAACATTTACAAACTATGTTAGCATGTTGTTGTAGGCTTGCTACAAAAAAAGACAAAAGTGCATTAACACTACAGTTTTCAACCAAAATATACATGTTTTGTTGATCCATTCATCTGCAGTAGGATGCAAAGAAATGGCGAAAAGCAACAGGCATGTAACATATTACAGGATGAACTGCCATCAAGGTAAAGAAACACTCATCATCATTAAAGAACAAAGCTGAAAACATTACGCTTTGTATATTACTAAAGCTGAAACTGAGCAGTTCACAAGTTGACCATAAAGTATATGCTTTAAAATCCTAATTCCACAGCCAACGAACTTTGTAAGTCACTAATAATATGTTGGAAATTTAGTGGTTTGCTTGCACAACTGTTGCAAGTACTGGGATTAGCAAGAAACAGGCTGCCATTAATGTTGTTAACACTTTTTTTACTGCAACCTATGGATCTAGATGTTATTGCTTATCGCTACCACCAAAATTACTGCACCATGCAGGTCAATATTTCTGAACAAAAATTTTTGATCTGGGTACAAGCCATAACCTTTCTCTCTTGTGTACATATGCCTACATATGTAAAATGTAAAGAGAACAAAAGCAGATCATGTGAGTGAGACATGTTTGTCACAATTGTGTTTGATTGCCTACTGCCGGGTGAATTTGTTTTAAGTCAAACCACCCAGTATTGACAGTTTTAAACAATCCTTAGCTATATAATACATTTTTCGTTTTTAGTTCATGTCAGTAGATCTCCAGTAACATAGCAGACTTCGCATACTTTTAGCCATTGGCTCTCACACAAAACTTTATTAGAAACCTAAGGTAGGATGTATTTTGTTGCACATTAAGCTGTTCAAAATGTGTTAAAAGTTTTTATAAAACAATTAATCATGATATATTTTTTTCTATTTTGATCATTAGATGTCACATGCAAGAACTCAAAATTGTTTAAGTTGCAAAATAAAAGCTAGCTTTAAGCTTAGCAAAAAAAATTTTGTCTAACAAAGTGACAACAAACTTTATAAAAACTTTTCCAACCACTGACCAGGTTAACTCTAAATAGATATAAAAACACTATAATCATGCCATTAAATTTCTTAAATTTTAGATCAAACCAACACAAATTGATTATGCTGTGGCATATTCTAAACCAGAGGATTATCTAGCAACAATAAGAATGCATGGCAAATTTTCTCCTGTAATGTATGTCATACTATAAAATTTTCTAGCAATTGCTGGCACTGCAAACAAACTTCCTTGTTATACTATAATAACATACAAATACTTACAGTACACTACAGTATTTGTTCATTGTTTTGTTTAAAAAATTTCTCAGTCACAGTAATTAGGTTTGCCACTTTTGAAAAAGCTTGCTGACTTAATGGCAGTGTCTAAACGACCATATCAAGTTTTCATTTTGGAAAGACTAAAAATCTTTTCAAGTGAAATTGCTGACCTTTGCAAAATATCTGACTAATTCTTGTATGTGAGTTGCTTTTCAGAGCAAAAGAATTGAACTGACGATTAATTTTTTCTAACCCTAAACCCTAACTCTGAAACTAAACCCTAACTCTAAACCCTAAGCCCTAAACCCTAATCAAAACCCTAACCCTAAATCTAAACTTCCAAGTACATCAAAAGCCTTCCCAAAATAGTGAAAACATATAAACTGATCTTGCAGCATCAGTGAAGTGTCATCTCTATTAGCAAAGGAAAAGCAACTATGCTAAGAGCCAAACTGACAACCTTTCACACAGTAGGAATAGAAACTTCCCACTCAACCAGCTATACTATTACTATACTGGAAATGTCACAAACTTAGCTTTATACAAGGCATAAAGCCGGATACGTTTTTTAAAGCCGGATTCAGTTTTTAGTCCTTCAAAAGCGAAAACCCATGATGATATGGCCATTTAAACACTACCAATACAAATTGTTACAACATATATGATACTGCAGTTACAATTAACAATGCCATTGCAACTGTGGCTTACAACTATGAGAAAAACCATCTGACCCTCCATTTAAACCTAAGCAATCATGTGCCATTTTCAAATCTATTTTGTACAGCAAACAGAGCACATGTGCTCTGTGTTTGGTGCATGTGCTTTGTCTGTGTTACCTAGGTAAAGTGAGCCCGACTTTTCCTAGGCCTTTGTAGTGTTGTGCATCCATGCTCTAAGTCAAAACAAACATCAACTGAGCTGGAGTTTTGAAAACCAGAGTTAAGTAATTTACTTACTTCATGTTTTTTCATATGATAATTGCCATAAGTTATGGCCATGTTTGTCACAACACAAACTGGTAGGCTATACACTAAAAGCTACTTCAGTATTAAAACTTTTAGAAGCTTGATAGTTTTTCAACATCAATAGTAAAAGCAGCAGCTTGTCATTTTGTCAGCTTGTCATCATATTTTTAGCAGCTTGTCAGAAGATACATCTGTCTATTCTAGAACGTGAAGTAAACCAAAAGGAAATGAACATTTTGTGTGAACCTGTTAGCCTACACAAGATACTTTGCTGCACAGTAGAACACTAGGATTCTTAAAGAGCAAACCAAACATAGAAAAACACTGAAGAAGCGATAACTGTAGAACATTCTCAAATCCTGCTAACGAACGAAGCAGTACAAAAAAGGCCAAGTTGTAGTTTATACCGAATAACTTGTGAAATCTAGATAAATAAAGAGCACTGGCAAAAAGAGTAGTGTACTACCAGGATATCACCCGTGAAAGTGTCAGGGTCAGCAGTAACTCTTTGATGTATGAAGTGCAAATTCAAAATGTTCAACTTTAGTTTTACCATTTGACATCTCACATAAGCTTACCTTTTATGTTATTCAAAGAAATTGAAAAATGTTTACCGACAAATACATACATACTCATACTGTACCTAATTTAGCCTAAGCTAAAAAGCAATTAAACCTCGCATTGTTTTATGAAACGTTAAGCATCCAATATTGAGAGACGAAGTGCATTATAAAAATTAAGATTAAGCAGTGTCTAGCCTTAATGAAGGCTACAGTAACTTGTGCTAGCTCAACAAACGGCACTTCTCACCTGCAATTGGAGAAAGCTGTTGATGAGTGAAGCGAAGAGAGCGGTGGAGCGTAGCGAAGAGCGGCGGAGCAGTTAAGAGTAGCAACACAAAAACACACATCTTTGTTATGCAGAGCGTTAGGAGTAGAATAGTGCTCTCATGTGCAATGTGCAGTCCTTCCTATTGAACTTCAAACTAAGCGAGAGGGGATTATCTTGCACTTTCTATAAGGCACGTGTCGGGTGATAACTTCCAAAGACAGGTTTATTCTAAACTGAAAACACCTTTCATAAACATGTGTCTAGTGATCAGAGATTTACATGCTGTTGGAAACCTTTTTATTATTAGTTTTTGAAGCAAAATATGAGTTCAGGGGCAATGGTAAGCCGATGCCAAGAACACCTCGGAAAAATTCGGAGAATTGATAAAGCTTTATCCGACAAAGATAAGATAAGAGGTGGTTCTTGTGGTAAGCAATTGAACGAACGACACGAGAGGGGGCAGGGATGCCGGAACAGCAATAGGGCAATGGGGGGAGTAGAAAAGTTAAGGGCAATGAAAACTTGTAAAAAAAATTTTACCAATTATGCTTGTTTCTATGTAGCAACAATGTTGACCTCAAAGACATTAGCAGCAGAAATCATAAACAACCATTATGAACTTTCTTGGTGCGCGAATATCTGCAATAAAATTTGTTTCAAGTCGATCTAGATAAAACGTGGAATTACCTATGATTCTGTTATGAAAAAGCACCTCCACCCTAGGGCTGCCTAGGGCCCTGAGGCAAAGGGGGCGCCAAAATGGACCAAAAAATACAACTATGTGGTTCAGGATGTGACAAACATATACACACCAAGTAAATGAATGAATATTATGAAATTAAATGAACAGAACGCACATTCAGTGGAGCAACTGACGGGGGAAAGAGGGCGAGCCGACTCCCCCTGGCAAGCTAAATACAAAAACTAGGCCCCCCCTTTTGATAATTAGTATTCTTTTGTTTTTCGGTAGTTTGTAGTTTTTTGCGTTTTTCGTGGTGTTTTCGTTTTTTTCCTAGATATTGACATCCATGACATCCGGATTCACTATCATTTCTTGACTTTTTCAGAGTGTTCGACAGTAGCCCCATTCAGATAAGGTTTGTCCCCTTGGCTCAAACCTCTAGTTATGTCACTACACACGTTCACGCAGTTTATGAGAAGATACATGTAGCCTACTAGGCCTACGCAGTTTCAGGTTTGGTGCAGAAAGATTATTCTTTTCAATTTCATTTATAGCCTACTATAGATCAACTATGTCGCAATTTGGTATAAATTTTATTCATCTAATAAACTTTTCTCATGCAAAGCAAACGTCCTTTTTCCATAATGTACAACGTGACGACGTATAATGTACAACGTGACGACATAAGTGTGTTCATACTATGGACTTCGTTATGGGCATCGAAAGGGGGATCCAAGTCCCCCCTTGGATTTTGAAATTATTGGCAAAAAAAGGTTGTTTTTTCAATTTCGAGGGGTAAAAAACAAATTTCACCACTTCCCCCCCCCCTGGAAAAAAATTTGGGAAAATCCCCTACTGGCCGCCCCTGGAAAAAATCCTTCTGACGCCCATGGACTTCGTGTCAGCTCACAAACAAATAAATTAATTATTAATAAAGCCTAAAACAGGGTTTCTCAATTGGGGCAATGTGGCCCCTAAAGGGGCCGTAGCATGGGGTCCGCAGGGGCAAAACGGGCATTTTCCTCCGTAGAAATTGGGACTAAGAACCAAAAATTTCTGGTAAACCTGAAGTCAACAGCTTAATTCCGATTAATTGATTTAGTTTTGCAATAATAGTTTATTCGCCGTTGATACTCACACGGCACAAAAATCAGGTTAACTGTTCTGGTGTCATGCAGTGATGAGCTCATCTTTGCTCCTTTGCCTGCAAAGGCAGGTTGCGATACTAACGAGCGCATTGTTCTGCTGTTGTTCTTTATTGCGTAACAGTAACACGGCAACAAATCTTGAAAGGTTCATTTCAAGTTAACGGTGGTATGCCTCAGAGATGACGGGATGGTGTTTTTTTGCTATACGATCCTATCCAGTTTTTGAAAAATGATATCCGTATCCAATCCGAATCCTGTTTTGGTTGAAATCATACTATCCGTGTCCGAAAACTATCCAAAAGTTCATCAGAGATGATCATGGAGCCGAAGTGACGGAGTGGACTCCGGCCGGAGTTTGCATTTTAGGCTGGAGCAAGAGCCGGAGTCAATATTTTAGGTTCGAGCCGGTGTCAAGCGAAATTTCTGACTTGCGAAATTTCTGACTTCACACCATGTACGCATGCACAGAGCAATATTCCACATACCAAATACGTTGATACAGCTGATCATTAGGGCTTGGGAATTCGTGTTTAGGTGTGTCGGGTTTGATTTAGGGTAAGAAAAATAAAATTAATAAGGTCAACGACTAAGCCAAAAATTTTCAATGGTTAAAGTTTTTCCAGTGCTACAGCTTGTTGTAGGTACCTGACATCTAACCAAAATGTTTTAATTTACACAACAAACATCAAAAAAGTAATTACCAGACTTTAGTTCTTTATTCTGTGAATCAAAATAACTGAAGAACAATAACATGTCAGAAATTTTGCAGAGGTCAGAAATTTCGCTTGACTCCGGAGCAGGAGCCGGAGCCGAAGTCAACATCAAGGTCTGTGCAGGAGCCAATAAAAAATTTCAAAGGACCTAATTTTTCTGTAATGATGCTTGTTTTCAAACAGAATGGAATTAACTGAGACGTGTTTTCTGACCAGTGTTGCTGTGGCGATATATGCATATATCACAAAAGTATGACACTGGGTGGGAATGCTGAGCACTTCACCACCAATGATGGTTTCGAAGTTAAGGCCTAGTCTATGCAAAATATACTGTGTAAGTGACACTGCAGTTCGGGAATTTCGGAATCCATACTGTAACTATGAGAATGTTTGGCTAAAGATGTGGGCAATAACACAACACATGCCAAAAAACAATGGCTAACAAAACAGATTATAGAAAAGTAACATTGTGCCGAAATGACCTATGCACTGTAGGCCTAGTGAAAGGATTTAATGTGTGCAGTAGTGCAAAATACAATGTTTGTTCGCACCGCGCAAATTTGTAGTCTAGCCACCGACCGTTCAGGCCAACCTCTGCTCACATGTTGGTGCTATACTGGACAAAGTTGGATGTTTGCCCTAACAGTTGCAGCTTTGAAGACAACCTATCTTGTTTTGCATCTCTATTGCCTATGATTATAAATTTGAAAGGGATTGTAGCCTAAGTTAAGCGTAATGTAGGCTAACTGTTCATGTTGCTAATACTTGTATGATTTGCTTGCAGATTGATGTTAATAGCTAAGTTTGGAACAGTCATAGTTCAGAGTTTTATCTGAGCACATGGTTCAAGTAGGCCTACGATTCAATATTTGTGAACAGGTGATCAGCTGCTGACCTCGGATATTTAAAATGAGTCTTTAGCAAAAATTGAAAATTAACACTCACTACAAATACTTGTCATCTATCTGGTCAATTATTGAAGCTTGAACTACTAACTTGTGTTTCAATGGTTTCCACTCCATAATTTAATTACAGTAGAACCTATACTTGCAGTCCCGCGCAAGCCCCAAATCTTGCAGAGCTTTGCAAACCTATAACTCGCCAGGCGATTGAGCTAGAGAGCTATCCAAACCATCCACCGATTCAGCAAGTCTTGTAGTAAATTTCGAAAACAAACGTTTTTCGTTTTCGGAGGGGGGATTTCTGGAGGTGACGTCACAAAGAAGACATGTTTTGGAAATTTTGGCCACCTTTGGCCGGCCCTGGGCCCCAACCCATTGACCCACTGTTTTGGCTCAAAATTTTGTTGAAAACAAGGTCAAAATCCGCGTCAATAGAGCCCTGGAATGACTTGCTAGCATATCTGTAGACAAAATTATGGGTCAAAACCCAGTTTTTGGCCTAATTCAAAACTTTTCAAAAAAGGCATAATTTGCCCTTTCAGGGAAAACTTTGGCCAGCCATAACTCGGCAGCAGATTGAGCTAGAGAGCTGTTCAAACCCCGTAATTACTGGAGGCGTTGTGTAGTTTAGAATAAAAAAATTTTTTTGAAATTTGAATGGGGGGTTTTGGGCCAATGGAATCATGACAGGGGCATGTTTTTTGTTTAATTATATGACGTCATTATCCGATCCCACGCGCCAATATTTTGGCTTGCAGTATTTTTGGATTCTAGGGTAGAAGACGTGTTTCTAGAGCCCTTGGTTGAGTTTCTAGCGTTTCTGGTTCAAAATTTAGGCCAAAAATTAGCTAATTGGTAAGGGGCTTTTCTCAATATTTTTGGGGGATTTCCCTAATTAATTTCAAGTTTTTTGGCCCTAATCTTGGAACCAGGAATGCTAAAAACCCGTTCGGACCCTTCAAAGTACCGAATAGTAACCAAAAAGCAGCTAAACTGAAAAAAAATTGTATGTAATTTAAATAGCTTCTGCAAGTCTTAAAGGGAGGTCGGGCAAAAATGCTGACGTCAGTAAAAAATAACATAAACATCCTACCATTATATAAGCATTAAAAAAAACAGACATCCTAAAATGAAACGTTTTTTTTATTGCAAACAACGTACCTTCACGAGTCTTTAGAGGGTTTGAACAGCTTTCTAGCTCAATCTGACGGCGAATTATTGCCTGCGGTGAAATACCCCCAAGAGTGACTTTTGAGGGAACAAAATTTTCGTCAATTTTTGGTCTATGAGCTATAATTTTGCTTCCGATATGCTAGAAAGTCAGTCAAAGGCTCTACAGACGCGGATTTTGACCTAGTTTTCAACTAAACTTTGAGTTCAAAAAATGGCCTATTGGGACGGAGCCCAGGGCCAGGCAAAGATGGCCAAAATAACGCGAAAACACTCCTACTTGTGACGTTCCCCCCAGAAAAACTCAAACCCAAAACAAAATTTTTTTTTTTCGATTTTGACTACAAGAGTTGCTGAATCCGTAGAGGGTTTGAACAGCTCTCTAGTTCAATCACCTGGCGAGTTATAGGATTGCAAAGCTCTGCAAGAAAAGTGGCGCACGTGGGACTGAAAGGGTTAAGGGGTATGTTTGATAAGCAGCCTCTTTTGTACCTCATGAGACAAAAACAGTTGTGAAGTAATTTTGTCAGAAGCAGCACACATTTGTTTGAAGTGATCACATGACAAGTTTGGAATGCATGACCTACATAGCTGACCATAAACTCTAATTTAAATGTGGGCAAGTACTAAGTGGCTGTTTGTCTACGTTGTGTAAAGAATAGCCTATGCGACAACTTTAAACCTCAACATGTTGTGTCTCTCTGTATTGTACTAGTCACATGACTATTTCAACAATGTGTGTTCTTTCAAAGGCAAAATAGCCACAACATATAGGCTATTTTGCCTCATGAGGCAAAATAGACAGTATCTTTTTAACATGAGTTACTTGGATGTTGTCAGAATGTTAACAGGAGTCGGAGTTGATGTTTCAAAATTTTTCAGAGCTGGAGCAGGAGTAGGAATCTTAAAGCATTGAGCAGGAGCGGAGTCGGAGTCTGAAAAATGTAACTCCGCTCATCTCTGAAGTGTATCATGATGCACAACATACATTTTTGTGTAATGTCTCTTTTGCCTTCAGCTGAACACGATTGGTTGAAGTAGTCACATGACAGGTTTGGAACGCATGTCCTGCTTAGTTGACTAGGACATCTGTAACAGCTCAGTCCCACATGCATGGACAAGTGCTGTAATGGTTTTAAGACTGGCAAGTAGTTCACTGCTGCTTTTTTGCATTACGTGAACTGCAGGCTAAACCTTAAAAATGAGAACTTTTCAGTTTTAGACAAGATGCAGACCGAACGATCAGAACAGAGTAAAAATTTGTATTCTCATACAAACACCTGGTTCCGTGCTAAACTAGTGTAGCCATGGCTTTAGTGTGACAGATGTATACGCTACTACAGTAGTAAACCTGCCTAATTTTCGTCTAGTTTTAGCAAATTCGTTCTCGCCCTATTCTTCTAGCATGTGCTTGAATTTCTATCACAAATGAAGATCCCAAACTTGAAAGATAGCCTATGTCAAGGGTGAGGGGATCTTTGAATACTACCATTTCGGCCAAAACGGATCAGGTGTCTTGTGCCTTTGGCGCATAACGGATCCGGTGTGTTTGGGTCAAAACGGCTTTTTCTAATATCCATGAGTTGTGTGAAAGTTTTTAGAAGCACGTTTAGGGGTATGAGTTTCAGTACTTGCACTGGTTGCAAAAGTTAGGGTCTTGTAAAGCGGCGCTATTTGGAGCCAAAGTGGTCTAGTAGGCAGGAACGTTCGACACTTGACTAGCACTCATGTGACACTTCACGAAACCTTTTTCCCAAGCCGTGGTACTGGGATCAACCCAGAAAGACACTAAGCATGAAACAGTCTTCAACCTAAATTTAGTTAAAAAATATCAGGTTTCGAAGCGAAAATGCAGCTAAACAACGCTTTTTTAAGAAATGTACTACGTTAATAATGGTGATCCGCTTTGCCTCTAACAAAAATAATAACCAAAAGGTCGCAGAAGAACAAGCGGTTTGACGAGGCACTAACTGCTATGTCACGATTTCTCTTATCAATTTGAAAGTTTTAGCAATTTTCACGGTTCAACAGTACCCTAACGTTTTAAAGTTTCATGAGGGCAAATTGAGGCCTGTCTAAGACAAAATAGTTCACGAACAAACAGAAAAAAAATGCCTTAAAAATACGAACAGTTTAAACTATCTCCTAAGTTGACACTCCCAGCATATTTGTGGTTGAATACCAATCATTTACGAAATTTTCCATCAGATAACCTGTCTCAAGATAAATCTTGTAAGGAGATAACTAACGAGCAAGACAAAGAAAATTCCAATAAGATTTCTTAAAAATGTTTAGAATATAAAATTTCATCTTCATTCTTTGAAAGATTTTACAAATGTCAAAATTGCTATGCAATGTTTTGAAAATTTCGAGGGGGGCAAATGCCCCAAATGTCCCCCCTCCCCGGTTGCGCGCCTGTTTCAGGTCTCAGTTATGGCTGTTTTTGTTATAATATTGGTTTGTGTATAGACGATGCATGAGAGCAACTTGTGGTGGTGGTTTTGGCGTCATTTTTTGCATCTAATTTCAGATTTGTCATTGCCGTTGCCAAACACAGTTGCTGTTGGAATGTGTCCTCGATTGTTGCGCATATAATGTGTACTGTCTATGCTGCACGTGGACTGATTGTGAATTGCGAACTGTGGGCCTGAGGCAGAAATGCAAATAGGCTACATAGGAGAGGAAGACAGGCATTAACTACATTCTGAAATCTAAACTATGTTTCAGTGCAGGGAAGATAATTGCAATAAATCGCAAGAATCTATTTTTTTGTAGGCCTATCTCAATATAAAGTCTGTGAAGATTACAGCTGCAGGCGGGACTCAAAAAGTGCAAACATTGGAATGTCTTGATAACTTTGTAAATGTTTGTTCAATCGGATTCCAGCAAAAGTGGTGTTTTTACGCAAGCACATTTGCCCAGTAGAGGTGCAATGAAAACGTACGTTAGATTTGGAGAGTTCGTTCACTTCTATCAATTTCAAGGGTGTTTCAGCTTTTCTAGGAGAAACAGGCTTATGAAGGAAGCAGCAATTCTTTGTTCAATTGATGGTTTATGCCAGCACTCTTCAACCGGTGTGCACGGTGCACCCTAGGGTGAACCAAAATGTGCATGGGGTGCACCACTACAAAAGGGTTCACAAGGATGCATTACAAACGTGTCACACTAAACAGATAGGGGAAGGTGGGGCACAGTGGGACTAGGGGCACAGTGGTCTTTTTTGATTTATTCAAAAAGTTGAAAAAGTTTAACTTTAAAGTTTCCGTGGTGATTTAGTTTCATACCAGCCGTAGTACTTTTTCCTTGATAGGCAGCCGTTTTTACGAGTTACAGAACAAGTTGTGCTTTTGCTACCCAAAAGTAATTTATAAAATCGCATTTAGATTTGGGTTTTTCCCACGTTAATCAGCATCTTTTGTTCTGAGTTTTTGTGATATTGTAGTCAGCCTAGTCAGGGCAGGGCTACATCATTCGATAATTCCAGATTTAATTCTGTTTAAGTTGAGTTGGTACTTCTTCATTTTATTTTTTGGATGTGCATGGGGCACATCTGACAAACAAATGGGGCACACTCGACACATTGCCACTAGGTCACTCTTAACAAGGTAAAACTTGAGAGGTTATATTGGAATGCATTAGGTTGATTATGTGTTTAGAGGCACATTATATTTGTATGGTAAAGCATGAATTTCAGCATACTGCATTGGTTTCATTTAATGTTTGGTAATCATAAAAAATTGTTTTGCCATGCAGTGATAGTAGGTAATTAGAATGTGAAAAAAGTGGAACGGGAGGCAGAAAGTGACTGTTACATGGGATATCACGTGAATATTATGCAATGAATGCAACCCAACTTTTTATTGACTGGTCAGGTATACCCCATACTCACGTCGAGTGTGCCCCATGCATGCGGCACACTCGACAGAAAAAGTACACTTTTTAAATTGAATGTAAATGTTTTTCTGAAAGGCATTGTTTTTATGTTTTAGCATGATATTGTGTATATAGAGTTGCTTTATTGTTTGACAAATTTTGAGCTTGTTTGGACTTGAAATAAAGTAGCAGTTTTTGAAAATGCAAAAATGTGTCTACTGTACCCCACCTTCCCCCACTTTTCACAAAAACTCTCTGTTAGCAAAAATGAACCATTATCCAATCAATGACTTTCAGCATTTAAACTAGACTTTGGACATTCTGAAGTGTGGTGCGTAAGCATCAGACCATGTCAAGCTAATTGTTGTATTTAGTTGATTATTTGTAATTCATAAGCAACAAACAATGAGTCATTATCAATTGAATTATGTACCTGAGTTACTAAATTAGGGTACTTGCTTACTTAGGCCAAGGTACTCACAGACATGGGCGCAATTATGTGGAGGACACGGGCGACGTTGCAGTAAATAGAGTGCATGAGTGTAAATAGGGTGCATGGAAACAGAGAGCTCCTGAGCCTGAGCCATTTTATTTTTACAAGAGCTCTGCAGCCCTGCTCTCAAGTACTTAGGTTATTCGATATGTCAAGTTAACAAGGTATGTCAAGCTTTCTGTTTATAAGCATGACAGGGCCCAAAGTGGCACAACACATTCACATAGTGTCTACTCTACTTCATGAGGCAAAACCTGTGCTGGACTATTTTGCCTTCATTTCAACACAATTGGTTGAAGTGGTCATGTGACAAGTATGATAGCACAGACACAATTGGTTGGGGTTTGAGAGTTTATGGTTAGGGGTTAGGATCAGGACTTATGGTAAAGGTTTAGGGTCAAGTTTTAGGTTTAGGTGTTCAGGGTTTAGAGTTAGGGTTAGGATACAATTCATGTAATGCAAACAAGAAGCCGCAAACTACTTGCCAGCCCTGAAACCATGACCACACTCATCCATGCACGAGACTGAACTGGTTCAGACACCATGGTTAACCAAGCAGGACATGCGTTCCAAACTTGTCATGTGACTACTTCAACCAATCGTATTCAGCTGAAGACAAAATATCTCCAGCAGTTGTTTTGCCTAAAAAGGCAAAATAGACACAGCACAAAAATGTAGCCTATGCTGTGCATCATAATGCAATCTCGGATAGTCTTTGGATGTGGATAGTATGATTTCAACCAAAGCAAGGATTCGGATCAGATACGGATATCATTTTTCAAAAACAGGATAGGATCGGATAGTAAAATTCCACTATCCAATCATCTCTGGTTTGTACACAAAGAAATGAACATTTTTGCTTCAATGATGATCAAGACTGGCACAAATTTTCTGTTTTGATCGTCTAATTGTGCTATGCTACATTTTAAGGATCAAGTGACCTCAACTTGCATAGAAGTTGACCTGAGATTTTGCTTTCACTGACTGGTCAGCAGGGCACAATATATTGACACCTTATCGTGGTTCAGTGCAGCATTTGCATATCGTGATCATGGCAGTGAGCCTCATACTGTAACAATGAGTCGTTTCCAGATACCAGTAAAGTGATTTAAGATTTTCAGATACAAATCCAATCCAAAAATTATAAAGCAATAAATAATGCAAACACAAAAAACGAATCTTGTTTAAATCCAAAATCCTGCCACTGTTAATAGCATAAGCCCATGTGACGACGTGATTACGGCACATATAACGTTGAATTCGTAGCAACAACAAAAGAGTGAACCTAGTCAAATGAGTAATCTCAATTGCTGTTAGGCTAAGGATGGTGGGTTCGACTCTTTCCTTTGTTGGCTCAGGGGAACGCAGCATTGTGCCTGCAAGAAATGAGTCCCAATGTGTCGGTAGCTGCAATCCATGTTGAAGGTCGTGTTGAGCTTGTTAAATGGAGAAGTAATGTGGAGACATGATTACGCCGCATATATACCTAACGATGAATTCGTAGCAGCTATAGAAGAGTGATCTAGTCGAATGAGGAATCTCTATTGCAAATATGCCTAGGGTCGTTGGTTCAGATCGCACCTGGCACCAACTTCACATCCTGGTCACATAGCAGCACCACTTTGTTGCGATTAGAAAGCTTGAGCAGCAAGTGCACAAAGCTTCACACTGTGGCAGCATAGAGATCACATGTCGTGCTTATTCCATTTCTGCTTGTTCGTGGCACATATGTATGGGTTTTGTTCTTCACGCACATCTTGTTCGTGGTGAATCGCACATTCAACACAACGTTTACTGAGAGATTGCAACAAGGTTGGGCGAGACTTGTTGAAATGACTGAGAGTGAAAGAGACAAGTAAAATCCAAACTGAAAAAAGCTTAGATATAAATAACCTGAAATCAAACTTACTGATACAATATTGGGCACCATTTTTTAACTTATCGGGTGCCACTTCATAGCATGTTGTGCACCATTTTCTACCTGATCAGGTACCAGTCTATAGCATGTTGGGCATCATTTTCTACCTTATCAAGCGCCAGTTTATAGCATGTTGGGCGCCATTTCATAAAAAGGTCATAAAAAATGTGAAATTTCGTTTGACTCGACATTGACTTGAGTTAGCAAACCAATGACTCGAAGAAGTGATTCGACAGTTCTTGTAACTCGACTCTGACTGTTTTAGTTGGGAACTACGAAAGTCCTACCTGCCTGATGTACAAGGGAAAAGTCACATTGAAGTAAGGGCGTGCTGGAATGGACTTTGCCTAGGACACACAGGCAAAAGATGTGCAAAGAGAATGTTAATTTTGCAAAAAGGTCGTGCCACGGATGATTGAACAGAATGATGCTGTCAAGCTATGAGGGAGCGCTGAAAATGGATCTCACGTAGGGCGCTGGAATGGCTTGCGCCGGCCCCTGCTCCGCCCCCATTGCCCCGTTGCCCCTTTTTGAAAGAGCAGGAGGCAATGCCCCCATCACTCCACCGCTCTCCGGCGTCCCTGAGAGGGGGTTCAGAAGGAACTTTGCACCCGGGCCCAGTAGATACTGGGGCCCGGTAGGATGAAAGCACGAACGCTCAGATTTTCTGTAATCAAGCCCAAAATTGATGTTCGCTTTCTCCAACTGCAGCGCTGGTAGATCAGGGCGGATCCAGAGGGTGGCGATTGGGGTGATCGCCCTAAAACCTACGAAAAGTATAATTTTATTCACCATGATTTTGTACAACTAGGAAAACAGCATTCGCGATATAAGGCCATTTTGTCTTCCATTGTTTTGCCACATTAGTGTTGTGAACTGAACTCATAATGAGACTTGACTACCAAATACTACTGAAATCGCCCCCACCCCTACCCTTCTTGGCTGGAGCCGCCCTTGCGTACCACTTGTGGTCAGGCCCGTAGCCAGGTTTCAATGTTTGATGAGGCATAATACATTTTAGGGGGGCAAGATATTTGCTTTTACTATATGTTTAAAACAAATTATCCTGGGCGCAACAAAATTTGAGGGGGCACAAAAGAAATTTGTTGGGACATTGCCCCCGAATGCCCTCCGTGGCTACCGGCCTGCTTGTGGTACCCGAAGTTCTTCCATGTGGTACGTGAGCAACGTATTTAGGCTTACTAGAAAGCAAAGAAAATAACAATAAATGAATGCACTGGATCTACTAGTCAGCGTCGTAGACATTGTTTCCACCATGATTATAACAATGAAGTAGAGCGCGAAACTCCACAGTGAAATTTATTTCACTCTACTTAATTTCTGTATCGACGTACAGGAAAGCAGAATTTTTTCCTTGTGACGTCATCTTTTGCAGCTTATTAGGCCTACTTGAAAAATATAATGAGCTAGTTAGCAGGGTAATCCAAGATTATGAACACCTGGAACCGCAGCTTTTCATGGCAAGGTCGATGGTCGCAAATTAAGAAAGTGCAGATTTCGGCTTACAGCGACAATCCTAAGCTGTTGCGTTGCAAACCGTTTCTAACGATCCAATAGCTAACGGCAAACTGTAAAACGGAGCAAGTTAGCCAAAAATAGAGACTTCATAAGTGAATAATTGCCTACTGCACAAGCATAGGCGTAGCAGCAGGCAAACGTTTGGAGGTGCGAAGAATTTTTGCCCAAATTTCCCGCAAACTTGCCCGAAAAAATCTGAAGAAAATGGCCTCCAAAAACTGCATTTCATTGGGTGCAAAGCAGTTCAAGCACCATTATTGCCAAAATTTCACCCAAGCCTGCCCAAATTTATCCTAACTTTCCCGAAAATAACTAAATTATAACATGACCTCCAAAAAAACATCTTCACTTTCATTTTGGGTGCCATTTTTGTAAAATAAACCCACATACAGCAATTTTGCAAAGGTTTGCACACATTTTGCCCAAATTTCCTCACATTTTGCCGGATTTTAAGGGATTTGCCCGAACTTTACAGGATCTGCATCCCCGCCTCCTACACCAGTGCTGCAAAGAGTTTAAATCTGGTTGAGAAAACTTGCAGAATAAGAATATTGAAAAGGCGTTCTGGAGGACACAAATACTAACCTCGCGGGTCGCATGCGGTCGATGGCAGTGGAGTAACTAGGGGAGATATGCGGGGACATGTGTCCCCGGACGCAGCATTTTGGGGGCGCCAAATTGAGGTGGGAATGATACTCGTACGGAAAATTTACGAAATGTCAAATGTCAGCGGGGTGCTAATAATTACGACTTACAAAATGCCGCATGCCATTGGCTGCTACCCTGTTGCGAAATCTCATCAAGATCATCAAGGTTTTGCAAAAGAGTAGTTACAAACATTAGTGATGTTTCAAAACGGAGCTTCTGTTGCAAGCAATCAGCGTCCGTATGTCGTTTGGCTCACAGCTGCGTCACAACGCTTTCAGATAGCCAAGGTTGCGAACTTACGAGCTTTCCAACTACGTTCTCATTCTTTCATTGTGTCACAATGGGACGAAGATCCAATGACCATTGTGCAGTGCTGTGTACTTCTGCGCATGCTTTAACGCAATAACTGATTGTGAGCACTTTGAAACTGGTGATAACCCTTGTAAAATGATTCTGAGGCATCAGCTCGAGCAGACCACCGGGTATCCCATGGGTGTTTTGGAACAAGGCATTCGGGTTGCTCTCTAACATGGGTCATCAGGATGTTCCATCGATGTGTTGATGATACAAAGAATGTGTACAGGCGCTGCAGTAACTCAAAATATGAAACTGCTTCGACGCAACAATCCACAGCTGACTCGCCAAATAGATTTTGCAACATCTGAGTCAGACGTACAAATGCGATTGAAATAAAACAAGTTCTAATCAACAATATTAATCGTGACAATTAGCAAATAGATAAATATATTTATAACAATAAATATTTATTTACATTGAAAAACATGAAAACATTTTTGTCATCACCAGGCCTTATCACAATTTTCTTACTTTACTTTTCTGTGGCCTGGATTTTTTACTGCCATTAAGACACGTGTCTTATTTGCCAAATGGTTAATCCAGCACTGCTTGTGGGGAGTTCGGCCCCAGGCCGAGTCGCATGAAGATCTAACAGTTTAATTCCTCATTTATCGATACTTCTCAAGCGGGCCGTATAAACGAAGTTATAGGTGGTGAATTCTAAAATGTATTGGGTGAATATATTTTGTTGCAACCCGCTCGATTAGTTATTTTGCTAACTGAACTAAACTTGCTTCTAACTCCAATGCACGATTTAAACTCTAACTACGTCGATCCAAAATTCTGCGAGAAAAATCATAAGCGTTTCTTAAAAACCCAAATCAAAACAGAGCTTTTGGGTGAAATCCAATCGATTCATGAATTACCTGGCTTGCAAAAGGACAAAGCGCACGTGACCTTTAACCATAAACTCTGTGACAAAGTGAGAGAAGTTTGCAGAAGGTTTATTTCGAATTTTTCAAATATGCGTTGCAGTAGTTAAAAACTGCTGAAAAATTTCTAGATAAATATTTTATTTAGAAACCTAACTCAAGGTTAACGAAGATTCCACCCCAATATCTTCTGCGCATCGCTGAAATAGGGACCTTGATTTTACTGGAGGATGTGTGTAGACACTTTCGTACGGAGGGGGGAGGCCACTGTGCCATGGCCACCCCCTCAGACCCTAAAAATAAAAAAATGTAAAAAAAGTATTGTCTAAAACTTGCTTCCAGAATGCACAAAAATGCGTATTTTTAGTTTTCCCGGGAGCATGCCCCCGGACCCCCTAGACTGGTCGTGCCTTCGGCACTTCTCCTAAAGTTGATTTGTGACTTCACACGATTGTGTGAACTTGGCCCCCTCGGAGAATTTTCTGCGTACACCACTCTGTGTAGATCAGTGGTTCTCAAACTTTTTTCGTTGCAACGCCTTTGGAAAAGTTTTCTGGACTTGCGAGATGTTAAAAAAGATATATTATCAATGTTTTATATATGTAATTGATGAAAGCACGATGAAAACGACCCTGTTACTTTGTTTGATTTGTATATTTGTTCAAATAAAAGTAAAACACTGAGAACTTCCAGACACGTTTGGTAACGTTTTAATGAACGCCGCCATTTATCTGATACGTCAAGCATATTTTTGTCCGGACTTTGCGTAGAAATGAGTTTATTCAATTGAGCAAAGATACCACACAAGTATGTCAATTTAAATAGAAATTCTTGCTGAACTTAACAATCAGCAAGTTGATTATTTTTATAACTGACTATTGTTGTATAGCCTTTATTTGTCTGACGCAAAGTAAACTCAAAATGTGCAATGCTTTTGTTAGTAAACATTTTTTTACTTAACAGCAACTGCAGCTCCGTAGTCATGAGATTTAAATAGGCTATCGACTGTAAGCATGATCGGATTTAAACCATACTCTTTGGTAAAATTATAAAACTGCACTGAATTTACTGTTGTTGCCCTTTGAATAAAACTGCACTGAGTTTACTTTTGTGCGACGCCCCTGGAAAGTCAAATCGACGCACCAGGGCGTCTCGACGCACAATTTGAGAAATATGAGTGTAGATAAATATTTCATGTGTGCGAATTATGGAAGTCATTCGCACAAATCTGGCTGTCAAGTTTGTCAATATCCTATCAAGGTAAAGAAAGACGTTCTTTTTCTTTTTAAATTTGATTTCAACAAAAATGAGTTCGTTGACTTGTACCTTTTTCGCTAGATCTCTGTTCTTTGCGTGGACCATGTTTCAACTTTTATTTTGCAAATTTGTTTCAGGCGAAGATGGGAGGGCATTGCATTTAAAAGAATTAAAGGAAAAAAAAACTCTGGAAACAGCGGAAATTTTATTCAGCAGAATCATAAATGAAATAGTGCCAGGAAAACACTATGATGTGTTTGTGAAACAAGGCCTAAAATAAAGTAGATGAAAAGCTGTTTGGCCTGTATGCGTTGCGAAGTCTTGCAAAAAAATGACAAAAAGCAGGTAGTACCGACATTTTTGGTTTCCTTTCAAATATTGCAAAGAGAATTAATGCGTGCTCCTGTGCTCTACCTAAATATAAAAATTGTTATCCAGCTCAGTGTAGATACACTCTTTTTCTGAAGTAGCTCCAACCGACTCGAGTTTTATGGCGATTCGAGAAAACAAACTGGTGTTTGTATTGTGCTATACGAGGTCCATGCTTAGGATTGTATACGGAACGTCTACTTTGTTTTCTGCAGCAAGTGTTTTGGTTCTTGGAGCGTGCGTTATGAGTCGGAATCTGAGGGTTTTGACCTGCAAAACCTAAAAGAAAACTTTATTAGACTTAAAGAGAAGAGCATCAGAGTTTATGTTTCAACGACTGTATCCCGCCGCTGCGAAAACCGATTCGTTGCTCTTCAGATAAAAGTGTTAATTCTTCAGGTAGAATTTAAGATTGAAATGGAGAGTGTCAAAACGTTCATCTGATTTTGAAAAATATCAGTTCAATTCAGTTAATCTTGAACTGATTGCAAACCTTTAATTCGAACTGTAATAGCTGGGCTTAATCATTTGCTCCGTTCTCCAAGAAATATATTTGCAGCAGCACCTACACGATGTATAGTGTAAATAGTATGAGGAAATGAAAAACTCTATGAAAATGTCCTTGCAAAACCAATTCTTTTTTTTACAAGAAAATCAGATTGAAAACTTTGTCAGGAATTCAAAAATCAGCATTTCGTAACTGTGAGTTTTTTTAGGCAATTCTGGAGAGATAACAAGCTTTGCTAGACAATAATAGCAAGTTGAACTTTGGGGAGATAGCAAGCTTTACCTAGACCATAATAGCAAGCTGCGAGGCCTTGCAGACGTTTTCCGAGAAACGTGTTGATCAAAGAGCACTTTTCATGCCATAATTCGCTGCGTTAGAGTCACAAAGATTAATGTGCTTGGTTTGCGTTGTGAGTAAGGTTATCTCACGCGTCAGGTTGTCTTACATTATTGATACTGCTGGGACGAAAAATTGTGCCCCTGTCTCGATACTCTGAGGTTCGAAGCACTCAAACTCATTACTTACTTGTTGTACACAATACTGACTTGGCTGTGATGGATGCGATGCGTTCGACAAGCTACAGAAAAGAGTGAGAGCAAACAGCAGTGACCCCATCACAGAACAACGACATGCCTGTCCACGGCACGGAGAAATAGCGCCAACATCTGTGCAATGCAAACTCAGTTGTCTGTTGGGCAAAAGCAGAAAACATGAAGTAGACAAAATGTAAATTAGATTACATTCCATCTTTTAAGCTGTCGTACGTCTTAGTGACTTTTGGGTACTTTCGTGAGCCGCTCAGAATGTAAGACTCATTAAATAATTAAAGATGATTTAGAAACCGAAGACTACGGCGGATTTTAATGTACACTGGCGCAGAAAGTCGTTTCTCTTTATTTATTTGAACATGGCGTTGTAAAACAGGGAAACCACTTTTGGCTTTGACTATGTCAGACGTTTTTCACAAAAAGTGTTTAACCAAAGGTCTACCTCAGGCGTTCTCAACCTTTTTACCTTAAAGTACCCCCGAGTCATAAAACAATCAACCCGAACCCCCAGGTTAGATGGCAAAGCCGTGGATTTCACATTGTTGCAACACAACAACGCAAGATCAAGCAAAATCTACACGGAGGTTTCAATCGGCACGCATTTTCCTCTCGTGTAGGATATTAACAAATAGCAATACACGAAAACTCAACTGCCATCCAAGTACCCCTGGAAATCTTCCCGTGAACCCCTGCGGGTTCGCGAACCCCAGGTTGAGAACCAGTGGTCTACCTGATGAAAAACAGCAATGTCGCATAAACGTCATTACCACTCAACCACTTGATAAATGCTTGAGCACAGACAATGTTGCACCTGTTTTGGGTAGGGGAGAACGGGGTATGTTGAACCGGTGGGTAAGTTGAACCACCCTGTTTTAGCTAAATGAAGCGGTCCAGAGACTGATGCGTGACACCTATTATTTGGATCCTGTTAGGAATGCATTTTGGTTGATGACTCAGATCCAAAATTATTTGGTACAGAAAAGCTGGCAAGTTGGAAGTGTTTTTGTAAGCTCAAAGTGAAAAACTGAAAATTTACTTTTCTGTTTCATAATTCATAGTGGGAAAGGTATATTTGTATGATGTCGTTATTTCTTTAAGGCGTAGGTCCATCAGAGTTCATCACCTTGTGTTTGTACAGCTGGACATTAGTGCTTTGACATAAATTAACTTCCAAATTGAAATTCTCCTTCGGGGTAAGTTGAACCATTCAAGTCGCGCAAGTTGAACCATGGCTCAACTAACCCTACTTGATCCAAGTCGCTAGTTGTTGTTTGTTTGATTTAGTTACTGTTGTTTTTAATCATTGCAATTATAAAATTTCCTTTAATAACAAAAAAATCGTGCTTCTGCTTTGGAAGATTTTATGACAGCCGCTTCAGACGCTGTAACAAAAACCACTTTTAGTTGAAAAATTGCAAGCCAATATGAAATTAATCGTCATACTTAAAACGATTCATTGACCGAAAGGCCTCAGCAGCGAAACATCTTTATGGTTATGACGCTCTCAGTGATGAACTCAAAATGTTTAGTGATGGAATGGAAAGTGATTTGGCAAAACATGTCAAGGAACTATCAAAATTTTTTCTGTTAAAAAAGGCGATTGGGGGCGATCGCTCCCCCTATAACCTACGAAAGTAACATTATCGCTATGATTTTGTACAATTCGGAAAACAACATTCACAATTTAAGGCCATTTTGCCGTCCATTGCTTTGTCACAGCAGTGTTGTGATGTATACTTCATCTCCCTCACAGTAGTGACGCAGTAATGAGACTTGAATAACCAAATATTACTGAAATCTCCCCCTAACCATACTGGCTTTATTTTCCCTGCTGTGAGCTTCACTGGCAAAAAACTCTTTCTTATGTTACACCCATTGGTTGGGAGTATTGCTGACAAAATTAGAGAATGCGAAGGAAATTTTTTAATAGAGGAAGAAATGACCCTACAACAGGAAGACCAGCTGTCACTTTCAACTTTGGTGACGAGTGGTCTTTTTCAAAATGGGATATTGTAAAGATACTCCCGTTTCCAGAAGTCCCTGGAATGACGAAACGACAAAAGAAACCCATATTTTCATCGGACTTCAAATGCCCCAATTTCAGGTTTCTAGTGCTTCCACCAAAGGAGCAATGGCAAAAAATGTAAAAAATGGTTCAACATATCCCGTTCTCCCCTGCGTTAGATTTTTTATTAATCTACTGTATTACTATATTTTTTGTCCGACTTGATGCAAGTTTAGGTAACATTTTTGTCCGACTTATAGGCAACAAGTTTAGGCGAAATACCGTCTGTGCGCAGAGAAACACTATCTCGCAATAAATCCATATACAATATCCGTCTACAACAGTTTTCAGAGGATGTAAATTTTATTTGAACGAAACAATCGTTACGAACATTTCCGATCCGTTTGTTCTTCATGCCAACGCAGGGCATAGGTCTACACTGCAGGAAATCAACCTCGACTTCGTATCTGCAACAATACAATTCTGCATCACTTGGTGGAGTACACATTAGGTACCTCGTGTCTTAGAGATCCGAATCTTGTATTTGTGAGCTTACAGGACTTTTAAAAAATTTATACACCACTCGTTTTGCCTCCGAAAGTTGAAAAAAATTATAAAACATATTTGTAGCGTTTTCCTAAGTACAAGAAATTAAAAAAATCCCGGGGCTGCGACACCCAGGGTAACCTGAACAGGACTAGAAGTGCTCCAAAAAGATCTGAAAATGTTTGGTCTGAAAAAAGTTTAAGTGAGAAACGAAACAATATCGATTGTCGTTGGGCAACGCGTTATGGTTAACTATTATCTATTACTCTTATTTCCTCAAAGAAGTCAGATTTACACTGTGGTCTTGAGCTACTATGCACCAAAACAATCTTTTGCTGGCAAATTAAATCTTTTTCTCAGCTGCAAAATCAAACGAGATATACGTGTAAAGGACTGTTTTTCCTTTATTTTCAGCAAACACTAATCGAAGCGCATGGCACACAAATAGCGTTCTGCGCGAGTGGTGTCTACATAATGTACGGAAGATTGTCGGCGAACATTGTAATTTTCAACGTTAGTGATCTACTTTAGCGAAAATTACATTGGTAATGACCTGAGTTACAAATGTTCAGAAATAAGGCAATAAAAGCGTGACGTCGCAAACTGCCAAGTACTATACATAGCATTTTGCGAACGTTTTAAGATTTAGGAATAGCTGGCTTTTGTTTTCGATCATTATTACAGTTCCTGTAGGCCTCACTGGAAAAGAAAATGAAAATTATATTTTCCCACGAAGGCAGATCTGGAAATTTCATGCTGCCACTGCTTGTTGAAAGATTCACCCAATGCAGTATTACATATAAACCTATACGTTTTGGCCGTAATATCGTAGAAATAATTATGGGTTTTGACGAAATGCAACAGTTGTAGATACAAATTTAAGGTATTTTAAGAACAATTGAAAACAAAAAAAGACATTGTTGCTACACGATTCTATGGACAAGTTTGGTGAGGTATTCTCGTAAACTCGCAAAACCTTTAGTAGCGAAAAATGCGGGTGGTTCCAGCACACTTAGAAGGTCTTTTTTAGTGGTTTAACGTCTTCAACTTTATTGCTTAATTTTTGCAAACTTTTTCCATTTTATTCTTCAATTTTTTGTACATTGATGCCTACAAGCGTTCCGAACTATATGCAGAACCTCACTTTTTTCACTGAGAACGCCTTATCAAGTAATCGATTTGTCAACTTGTGTTTTCCGTGTTGTCTTGTTGGAGGATCATTTGTCGTACATGAACGAAATAGTTAAATTTATCGAAAGGTCTATGAAAGTTTTGGAAAAAGTTAAAATTTGGAAAAATTAAACTCTGATCAAAGTTAAACCCTGATCAACCACTCCAGTCAGGATCAAGTATTTTTGAAGCTAATCGAATTCTAAGCGGATTTTTAGGCATGGAGTTAGATTGAAAAACTACGTCCACCGAAATTCTGAAACAAGAAAGTTAACAATTGCAAAATAACGCTTATGAATTCATCAGAAATCTGCACTTGCAGGTGCGTCATTAGTCTATTTTAATGTTGCAAAAATGCTAGGCTGTTGAATCTTGATAACAGGGGTCAATGAGAATGGTGATATAAAATAATAAAAAGAAGAAAGAAACACATCACCACCTTTTCTGGGGTTAGGTTGGCTGCGCAAAACCCAATTTCCTTTTTCGCAGAAGCCGTAATTAGATTTTGGCGTTGCAGCGCGTGTTCGTTCTCTGCAGTCTGCACTAACCAAGTTTTTGTCTGATTACGTTTTGTTGATGTCATTGATGGAAATTGCAAAGCTGGCTGCCTTCACAAATTTCTTAATTAGTCCTGTCATTGCTAAGACTCGTCGGAGCCACCTGACCTTTCGCAGTTTATCAAATCGAACAAATTTCCCGCAACAATGGATGTCAATAGTGATGCATTGCTTCTGTCAAGTCTCGGTCTTACTATATTGATCAAGAAAATCGAAAAATGTTTCTACTACCCTAACCTAAACCGCTTCCATTTGAGCTTCTCTCATGTAATCAATACTTGATTCTGCTTCGTGTGATTTTGTTCGGGAAAAGATGTCTATCGACACATCGACGAACTCTGTAACAAAGCAGCTGGTTGGCCATGCTGCTGCATTTCATCTTCTCAACGAAGTGTCACCCTTTGCACTGAAACAAGACCCCTACAGACAAGATGATGGGCAAACCTGTTGAGCCCTTGTGAAGGTCACGCCGGACCAAATGCACTAAAAAGATTTTTCAGGTTAAAACGCACAACGGAAAAAAGACGAACATGGACATAAATACTGTGCAGTACCGTGATTTCAAAGCTAAGTCGTAGAGCTTAGATTAAAGAAGTCCATCCAAAAGATGCGAAAAGCTTTTACCTGACAAAAGTAAAAAAAAGTAGGTCAACCGCTGTACTCTTTCAAAGCCAAACTTTACAAACCATGAAAAAGGACATAGTTGCTTCAAATATTTTCCTATACCGCAAGCTTTTTCATGTTTCAGGCTGATCCATTTGTGAGGCCCCTCTTCCACTGTCACGAAGGGAAAATGGAATAAAATAAATAACTTCTATATCCTTACTAAAGTGCCCCGCGATCACTGCGTTAGTTGCTGCCTTCGACTCAAAAGCGTTCAGTGACGCAGAATTGTGGAAATCGCGCATGACTGGCCGGAACAGGATTATCAATTTCCATGGGCGAATCAATCGAAAATGTCACGGTTAGATATTTGACAAAACACATGGCCGACGTTTTTATAAGTTTCATATCCATTTTTTCTTATTTGAGCTCAACAGTAGCATTCAAAAGATACAATTTCCTAAAACAAAACATACTGCGCGTATGTGCAGCGGCTAAAGACGTTGGCACCAGGCCCACAGCCGGTTTTAAGGTTTGGGGGGTAAAATATATTTTTAGGGGGAAAATTATTTTGTTTTTATTATATGTTTAAAATAAAGTTTTCTGGGCACAATAAAATTTGTTGATGCCAAAAAAATTGTGGGGACACTCCTCTTAAATGCCCCTCCCATGGCTACAGGCCTATAAAGCACGAGGGCGTGAGGACCATGTTGCGACTGGCTTACCACGGCTGTAAATCTTTCACACACGAGCAAAACAGGTAAAATGTACCCAAATGGTTACAATTGCTGGAATCTAGCTGGTAGATCCACGATTCACGTGTTTTTTTTGTCCTTTCAAACTGCATAGAATAGAACGCAACGAAACCGTCGCGCGAATGGATAGGAGAATTAAAACTTCATGCTGTCATTATTAAAATTGTCTCAAGATAAAGCTAAAATTATCCAATCTAGTGATGCTGAACATAGCACAGTGAACAATAAAAAAGGTTTTGTCCTGGACTTTTTCGTAACAAAATCATCTAGGAATTCATCAAAAGTTGCTTGCCTAAATTCGTCACTTTTAATGCACCAAATGCTTAGTGTGGACAACCACTCCTGGAATATTGTGGCCCTTCAATTCATTTTCAATTCTTCTGAATCTTGAAAATCGCCTTTCTCCTAAGCAGTTAGTGACCATCAGGCAAAGAAATAAGGGTCCGCGTGGTTGAATAAACTAAGAAACACTAATTCAAGGCAGTGTGGTCCAACTACGGGCCTGTGGGCCGCATGTGGCCCACCACAGCGTTTTCAGTGGCTCGCGGAAGCATTTGGGAATAATCTTCAAATCTGAAATTTGCTGAAAAGCGTGTGAGGTCAGATTTGTCTCACTGAATTGCTTGCGCTTGGATGAAGTGCATTTGCACAAAAACAATGAATAATATCTTTTCCGTGCATCATTTTGTTTTATTTATTTATTTTACGATCAAATTAGAAGGCACGGCCCGCTGATCCTCCGCTGGGACACTTGTCAGAATAACCCCTGTGTTTGTTTGGTGCCCCGGCATTCGTTGTCTTGAAGAGTACATCTGACTTAATGAACTCAGTACCGCCAAATAAATTTGCTCTGTCCAGTGGTGTAACTAGAGGTTTGAGCCAGGGGAGGGCGAAACTTAGCTGAACGGGGGGCAACTGACCACCTTAGGGGGGCCACCATCCCACATTCAGAAAACAAGTTAAGAAATTGTAGTGAATCCGAATGTCATGATGTTTATAATAGCTTAAAAAACGGAAATACCCAAAAAAAACGCAAAAAATTAAAAACCTACTGAAAACCAAAAGAATACAAAATCAAAATGTTAGCGAAAGGGGCCCGATTTACATTTAACTTGTCAGGGGTAGCTCACCCTCCAGCCTCCCCGTCAGTTACGCCAATGTACCTCGTGTCTATCCAGAACCGTCACCAGAAAGTTTTCAATAGGGGAGCTTTGCGTTTCTGCGGGGGACTTTTTGGGTTTGTCCGGGGGGGCTTGACATCGAAAATTGACAAAAACTCAACTGATTTTAGTGTTTCATGTTTCAATTTGGGGGATTGGAGCTTTGTCTGGGGAGGCTAGGCCCCCAAAAGTCCCCCCATGACGACGGGACTGTGTCTATCTATCCGCTAAACGCGGCCTTCCCCTCGAGCCAAATTTATTGCCCATCCCTGCAATTGGTAATTTTAATTAGAACAAGCATCACATATTTTAATAAAAATATACAATACTAACGGTGTTAGAGACTGCAGAGAGCTTCTGGAAATTAGTCAGCAAAGACTTCCCAAACTTAAAAATTTCGCACGGAAAATACACTCGATGTTTGGAAACACACACCTGTGTGAGAGTACATTTTGTACGATGAAGCAAGTCAAATCTAAAAACAGAAATCGAATGGTAGACCAAACGCTGGAAGATAGTTTCCGACTTGCACCACAAATAATGATATTAATCAAGGAACGATAGTGTCAGGGAAGCCTCAACCACAGACACCCCATTGATGGAGATTTGTAATAGACTGCATTTTGCTACTATGTTATAATCTGAATGACGCACTCACTTATCTTCCCTTTTCTATTTTCACGTCTTGTGAATCTGTTGTTTTGTACATAATTTTATTGGAAGTGGCCCGCGAGTTGTCAAGATTTTGTAAAATGGCCCGTAGGTCAAAAGTAATTAGACCACGCTGATATAAGGCATCAGACCCAAAGGCACTTCTGTCATTTTCTTTCTGTTTTCTTACTCTTTGTCTCCTTGGGGTAAAGTTGTATGGTTGCCGTGTGGTAAAGTGACATTTGCTTGTTATTCAAGCTCATCAAAATCTTCTCTGATTTTGCTTAACGTGGGAGCAGTACAAACTTATACAAGTGTTCAATAGCAATCTTACTTCTTAATGACTACGTTTAATGAAAATTAAATTGGACAAAATCACATTTAAAAATATTAAACGAGCTGTACGTAACAAAACAAATTACAAAACTACTGTATTTCTCAGGCTCAGAAGAAGCGACTGCATTTTTATTGTAAGATACTGATAGCCCTACACATACCTCTTATCTACAGTATAACCTTAAGCTTTGGTCAAGTACATGTCTAACACGAACAACCACAAGTTCTTTCGGCTGATTCACACTTCACAATCTGTACAATTTAGCAAACACAGGACAGCCAATGTTCTTTGAGGATGACGACACTATAGCATAAGCGTAGCCAGGGGAGACAAGGAGGCCATGACTATCCCCAAATTTCTAGCATATCTTGCCGTTTTGTGCTTTGAGAGGCGATGTCCCAAACAGACATGGGGCGATTACAGCTTAAATGTAATAGATTACGATTAACCTACTTTCCACCTGCTCGATTACGATTACGATCACTAGCGCAAGGAGGGGGGACCACTGTGCCATGCCCCCTCTCAGACCCTAAAAATAAAAAAATGCATAAACAGTATGCGCATTTTTAGGTGTAAATGCGTAATTTTAAGTGTAATTTGCGTATTTTTAGGTGTAATTTTGCAAAATTTTCCCGGGTGCACGCCCCCGGACCCCCTAGAACGGTCGTCCTAAAGTTGATTTGTGATGTCACACTATTGTAACGAAACTTGCCCCCCATCGGAAATTTTCTGCGTACGCCACTGATTACGTTTAGGAATAAACAAAATCACAATGTAATCGATCACGATTACGATTACATTGTAAGTAATCACGATTACAATCGCGATTTCATTTGTCTTGAAAGATCCATAAAAAGAAAACAAAACACATTTGCATAGTTTTATGTAAGCATATTTTCAGACAACATACGATATGAATCAATGCAATAAACAAAATTACTAATCTGTAAGGATCAAGCACCAGAAAAAAGAAAAAAACATTGATTGTTTACTGAGATGATCGTGCAGTTAACAAACCAGTGGCGTAACTAGAGGTTTGAGCTAAAGGAGAAACTTAGCTGAAAGAGACCCACTGGCCTCTGCAAGGGACCTACCAGCAACACTGAAAAAAATCCTGAGAAATGATGGTGAATCCGGGTGTGCATGGCTATACTAAAACCACAAATCAAGGAAAATACTCTGATAAACGCAAAAAGTCGACAATGTACCAAAAACTTATTAAAAGGATGCTAAAACCGAAATATAAGCTAAGTGGGGTGGTTATATTAAGCTGGCCAGGAAAGTCAAATTGCCCCTTTTCTCTTCCGTCAATTACTCCACTGCACGAAACACTTTAGAATATTGATTAAACAAAAATAATCCATTTTTTAAATCTCTGTTGCAGCTGATGAACATCAACGATTCAAATCTTTTATCAGTCAAACATCTATCAGGCTTGAACATTCGTCCAGCAATGCTGAAAATTCGTTTGTTAGTAGTTTCAAAATTGCTGACTATTGCTTCTAACTGCAGGTTACGATCGTCGGCAAGCCAACATAGCATTGTGCAGCTTTGAATTTGAAATTAAATGGACAGTGATGCCGTGGGCATCTGTCTATTGGACCAATAGTCAGTGGTTAACAAAACCTCACAAGTTTCGTTGAGTTTTTTTACCAGTATCTGGTGGATCACGGTTAACATGCTAGTTATCAGTGTTGTGGAAAAGTACTTTCGACTTGGATTGAAATACCTTATTCCTTTGAAAGAAAGGTAATTTACTGTATAGAAATTACTGTACTAATTACATACATAGCCTACTCCAGCACTTACGTTCATACGTTCACTATGAACGTATATAAATGAAACGAACACCTTTTCTCGTAATGTCCCGCCTTTCTGTTACCGAAGTGTGAACCCGTTTATAAGATGAGCTCCTATTTTCGTTGCTGCGTCTCACTCGACTAGACTCACAACCCTACTTCTGGCGGCCAACAGGAAGGCTAGCTGGAACAAAGCGAGAATTAGCTAGAAACAATGTACTTGCCCCTGGACTGCTTGGATTTAAACCACATAGACGGGTAAATAGCTTCCCATGAAACATAGCCATAACAAACGATGATAAAGGACGAAACCCAACCACCACAACCGTGGTTCAACGCACAGTGATGCAGGGTGAAGATGTCCAAGTTTAATCGCGAAAGTAATCGTCGATTACGATTAAATTGGCAATGTAATCGATTGCGATTACATTTCATGTTGGTCAGTTCAATCGATTACGATTACTCAAAAAACAGTAATCGATTGTAATTGATTACGATTGACAATTACGATTACCCCATGTCTGGTCCCAAACCAAATACTGTTGCTCGTTTAAAGTCAAGGATTGGCCCCAAAAAAGATTTTGGGCTGGCTACGCTACTACACTAGGGTCGGCATGCGGCTTTGCCGTAGGTCATATTGAAATTCATGGAAACCCGTTGGAAGACCGTTGGCGTTACCAACACGAAATCTGATTAGGTGAATAAAATTAATTCTCATGAATAATCAAGACATAAAAAATTGACGAATATTTATCGAACTGATCATATACCGGTAATTGACTCTGTACGTACCACAGTTTCCTGGAGGCCCTCTTGGCTTTCGAGAACCCAGGCTTAGACCTACTAAGCCTGCTGATAAATCCGGCTTTGACGTCAGGGACCGGTTTTCTGCTTCAGTTTCTCTTGTTGGGTATAACAGTTCTTCTGGTGTATGGAGGAGTGGTGAAACACAACAAGCAGAGATTTTCTACATTGGTGGGTTTTGTAAAGCAGACAGTGATGGCACGGTATTCACTATTCAGGGCTGGGTTTAACTTTGAGATGTCAGCCGATGGACGCCAAAGAGGAGATGCGTACTCTGCAACAAAATTAGAGCCAGAGCCGCAATACGGATGGTTTTTGCATTAGTACGGGTTTGATTTTCGTAGCACGGATTGATTTTCAAGATTGTGATGAAAATGACGTTTGTCCATACTACAGTTCTCAAAAGGCGGTCTCAGTTTCTTTGCTGCTTCCGCGAGGAAAAGCATGAAAAATAGTCGATCGCAAAAGGCTATACATGGGAATTACGCTTACTCCACTTTTACGGTTTAAGAGCCAAAAATTTTTATGACACAGTCGCCTTTTCTTCTGCTTTCCACAGTTGACAAAATTATTATCTACTTTTCTTGACTTTGTGCTGTACAAAACTTAAAGTAATTAAAAACATTCCACTCTTTATACGTGTTCGCAGTTTGTGCGTAACATATACTCATATACGCCACTTTTTCTTCCATTGTTTATTAGAGATTATGATGACAAGAAACATGTTGCAATTGGACCAGGTTATGAAACCTGTTTGACTTTTGCCGAATTGTCACTCGAAAGTTCAATATTGGTCCGAAAAGTAGTTTTGGCTTTGCAGATTTATCGCATCAACCACCGACAAAGAAAATATTTGGCTAAGTGTTGAACACGTACATTAAATATTAATGATTACCTTCTGCTACCTTGCCGGAAACGACAGGAGGCAAAGAGCAATAAGGGAAATGCTGGAGAATGAAATAAACTTTGTTCCTGAAATTTGTGTCTGGTGATCAGATTTTTTCATGCTGTTGAAAAAAGTTTGATTAGTTTTATAGCAAAACATGAGTTGAAAGGCTGTGCTAAGCCGATGCCAAGTAGATCCCCGGGAAAATCTGCGAGATGATCAAGCTTTATCCGAGAGAGAGAAGAGGTGATCGTTGTTGTAAAGAGTTGAACGAGCGACACCACACCTAGTTCTTAATTGCTATTTGTGACAGCATCGCGTTGACTACAAGAAGCAACACGAACTCACGAAGGTTCCGCCATTGCTTCAAAGTTTAAGGTGAAGATCGCTTGTCCTCCAAACATTAACTTTTTGTGATTCTTCTCATGTGGCGATGATGATAGCTTTCAATATAACAAAACAGTTCAAAAAATGAGTTGTTTTTTCTCGAAAAATACTCAGGTGAAAAGCAAACAAAAAAACAACTTAAACAAAAAGGTTTAGCCACAGATTAATATTTTTTGCAAAAATTTAAATTCGAAAATTAACAAAAATGGTACAAATTTCTGTTCGTCTTTTGCTCCTTAGAGAATCGAAATGAAATTTGCAATTGCACGAAAAACAAAGGTTTCTAGCTTCAACAATTGCATCTAATAATTTTTTGAAAAAATAAAATCGACATTCAAAATTGTTTCCAAAAACAACCTAAAGTTAATTTTCAGAAATCACAATCATATTTCTTAAAATTTTCCTGTAGCGTATCACTCGTTACAAGATGACTAGAAGGCTCAATATAAGCAAATATGTAGAATATTATTGCCTGCCATCAATACAGATTTAGTAATGAGCAAACGCTTTCGCTTTGTGCTTGAAATTTTTCCTTTCAGAGACGTAGGCCGACTGAGGTTGATCTCGTCAGAATTTGTTTGGATAAACTTCGGCGTTTGCAGATCGACCCATATCTAAGAGGTTATAGGTTTTTCGTTGATGGTTGTCTAAAGCTGAAAAATTGGGCTCGATTCCCTGGGAGCGCATTTGTAAGTGCAAGTAACCTGCTAATTGTTGTTTTCTCACCATTTTATAAAGCTTTCCTGTCGTCTACTCCGCTGCGGTAGTTGTTAGTCTGAGGAGCACTTGTTTGCACTTAAGTAAAATGACAACATTTATGGCAAATAATTGCCCTGGAAAGACCGGAAGACTTTACCCTTCACAGAATATCTGTAAAGCTAATTAATTCATGCATATTTTATACCCTGCACATTTGTAAGGTAAAACCTTCGACCCTAAACATGTAAAAAACCTAATTATGCCTATCAGCAATTTAGAGAAATTCAAAACCAAGCGACATCTTAGAAAGGTTTTCAGTGGCTTCTGCTTTATGAGGGAAATCCAACCGCATAAGGCTCGATTTACGTGACGAGATGTAGCAAGCATGTACAAAATAAAGTTCGTTTGCTGCAGAGTGCATCAACGAAAAAGGCTGTTGCACAACAAAAGGAATTTACTCGGCGAAACATTTCATTACAAGCTGACAAAATCATTGCTGACAAGTACTGTGTGCTCTGATAGAGTTTAAAGATACGTGGTTCAGCGAACAAACAGTGAATCGCTCGTTCAACTCAACATCTGTGGATCAGCGCTCAGCAAGAGTTTTTCACAGCCCAGAAATATCGTGAGATAGCCCGCAGTATGTTTTTATCTCAAACGTCAATGTTGTTTATTTATTTCCCGGAAAGAATATAGGAATGCAAAAGAAACTGCAAAGTTGTTGCACCAAGGAACGTAGTGAACAGCGCACAACAAAAATAACTTTCCCCTCTGTGTTTCGGCTGGAATTTTTCTGAAAACTGAATAGTGTTACTCACAAGTATAGGAGTTTTTTGCGGGATTGTTTTCAGCTTTCAACAGAGATTATCCGTGTAATCATTATTTGTGGCTGTTTGCAAAGTTTCATGACAGACATTTATTTTCGACTTTTATTATCCACAGAGCTTATCAGGTACACAGCAAGATCGCACACACGGTAGCCAGACAGGCCCATACAGAGTGAAGACAACGAACGATGCATGACGCATTCGTTCGACAGATAATGGGTGTCAGCGAGAATGCTTGCTATGCGGGAAACCCACAAGACTCTTGTGAAGAGCGAGATAAAGAGTTCATTGCAAAGTTCCGTGGCCACTCACAAAACACTAACGTGATAGGTCAACTCGAGTTAGCAAATCGGATGCAACATTCAAAAATAAATATCAAATGGCTGCAGTGTAGAAGTATCTACTGTGCTGTACGGAAGGTTATGACGAGACAGCGATGTGTTGCATCCTCAATGTGCTACGTGTAATACTCAGAAAGTTTATTCAACTTCAATTAGTCTATAGCAGACTCGGAAAATTAAATAATTCTAGCTTTGTAATTCGACGAATTAGAGCGAAATGACGATAATTCTAATTTTAACCTAATTTACTGAAAGCTTCAGTGCTCTACTTTTGGTTCTAATCAAATTTCTGATTTTGCAAAAAATGCTAATTTGTCCAACAGCATTTTCAAAGGTGAAACGAGAATGCACCCTCGTGCAATGAAAATGCAACAAAATGTTCACAAGTGCCATGCCGCCATTTCATCACTCAAAAAACAAAAACAGTAAAAACTCGAACAAATTCTTTTCTAATTAACAGTTATAGCACAAACTATATGACCTTATCAGTGATTATTATTACGTCACATTGCCTATTCACTCACACGCAGAAGTCACAATAGTCATCTGGTACTTGCCACAGTCAGTCAGCTGTGATGCTTTAGGGCAGAGGTCTCGAAACTACGGCCTGCGAATATGTTTTGTCAATAATGAATACATTTTATACGAAAAACTTGTTGATTTGGTAGAATGTAACATGTCCCGAAACAATCACATTACGTAAGTTGTCCGGCCCTTGATATTGTGCAAAAGCTTGTATAGCCCTCAGACAAAAACAGTTCGGAGATACCTGTTTTACGGCATTGGAAAAGCAAATTCGTTTCCCTTATCTGAAGGCTGCTGCTCGAGAACTCCTGGGTATGACAACGACATCGGTTCCGTCGGAACGAGTTAGCCATGCAGGCGAATTGTACAGCGGTAAACGCGACAATTTTGGCGTGGTCTACGAATCTTTGCTATTCACGTGCTTATGAAAATGAATCCACATTTAGGCATGAATTGAACTTGGATTAAAGTCGCTTTGATTTGTGTAAATGTAATTATAATTTTAGTTCAATTTCTGTTTTTCGAAATTCCGCTAATTTTAATTCTAATCTAATTTGTGAAAGCTGAGTTAGCTCTAATTTTAATTCTAATCTAATTTAGAAAAGCTAAAAAAATTCCAGTTGTCCAAGTCTGGTCCATAGACTACTTTGTAGGCGTTTTGAACTGTTCAGATTTGAAGCAGTGTTTACCTTTTGCGAGGAAGTGTTTACTTAAATTTTCAAGTTAGTTAGATCTAGTGGTAACTCAGGCACCCGGGCTTAGATTTGCATTGCACAACGCGAGCTTGCTTGCTTTGTATTTATGTGCCACGACCCACTTCACTACTTAAGGTTGTTAAATCGGGCTCTTTTCATTGGGCCTTGTCACCTTGCCACCGTTCATATATTCCCGTACTGTGTCTGGCCTTTCGCGTTCATGTTGCAGGCAGAACCGTCGCCAGAACGTTTTCAATAGGGGGCTTTGCAGGGGTGCTTTGCGTTTGTTTGGGGGGGTTGAGATTATAAAATCAACCAAAACTCCACTTATTTATACTGTTTCACGTTTCAATTTGGGGGGGCTTGGAGCTTTGTTTGGGCGGGCTAAGCCCACCAAAGCCCCCCCAGTGGCGACGGGACTGGTTGCAGGTGACCTGAATCAAAAAGTATCGTTCGTAGCAAGAGTTCTCTCGACTTCGTTCGCTCGCGCTTTACTCGGGCTCATCCCTTAGAGCTGAGCTGCCAATTGCAAAGAAGTGTTTTTACAATATAATTCATGTCAGATTGAACATTTTTTGAAGCAGTGGAGTTGCATAGACCATAGAGCATTATTGGATGCAAATTCCCAATCTATGGACCAGTTCCCATTCGAGAGCAATCTAACTGGCGTTATCTTTGGATTGTGACATGAATTACGCAACAACGGACGAACTTTCATGAGAACATCCTACTCATTGTTACTTGCTTCAGTCACAAACTAATATAGAGCCAACCAGAATGAGAACAAATGGAAGTTTCCGTCGCGCAAGCTTCGAACTGTTGCATTCAGTCAGCTGTCAGTATAATCGCTACTTGTAGATCCGTTTGCTTTGCAAAGCTTTTTCCATTGCTGTTTTTACTCTTAAATCAGAAATGAAGCAAGAGGTAGTGCTAGGTATAAAAAATAAATCATTTGGGACTAGAAAGATTGCGGAAAAGCATATATTATCCGTGTACATCACCTCCCCTGCATTTTTATAAATATTGTTTATATGGACTATATGCAAAATATGTGATGAGCCCGAGTAGCGCTGTTGAACCGTAGTCGCCCCTGGTTAGATCAATATTAGGTACGATAAAGTGAATTTATTTGTTTGTTCATTTATTCAACCACAAAATAAACTTATCTTAGTAAATTACAATATAGGCCTACTGGCACTGCAGAAATTGTAACATTTTGAAAATGGATGATCAAAACGAATATCTGGAAAACATCGCTGAATCCTTTCCAACACCACTGTCCAAATTTTTTAAACCCCTAACCAGAACTGAGGCATCCTGCAAAAACTGCAAAAGGTAATTCAAATTTTCAACTAAAGGAACATCTAATTTGATCACGCATTTGAAGTGATGTTCTCCCAAGTTGCATTGCAATACATGAATCTCAAGAGTAAGCATCAGGAGAAGTCACAGAAGGATTATAAAGATGATTGCCAACTGCCAATCAAGTCATTTTTTCAAGCATCCTCTTCCTAGCAATTTGCTACCTGTGATGTCACTCAGAAAGCATTAACCAAAGCTCTACTCAAATCAATTGCGTGTATGACCAGTTGCAGTTGTTGACAGTCAAACATTCAGAAACTTTGTGTTGACTGCTGAACCAAGATTCTTAATTGTTTGTCGCGCTCTCGGCTAACTGACAGTGAGGTTTGTTCGCTAAGTTTAGACTGCGCTGGCAGAATGTTGAATCTTGTTTCTGTTCTATTCCAGAAACCGTATTCGACAATCAATCATTGTTCAAACGATCAACTGTTGTTGTTTTAATTGTGATAACAAGTGTTTGGGCTGATAATCTACCGTTGTGTAGAAACATCTGTACGAAATAAGAAACTGCAGCTCTGTGGATACGCGGATTCGTCAGGTGTCAAAATAGGCAAAAGGTTGTTGGATAGGTTACGCGGTGAACAACCTTGTGAATGCTGTTCTCTGAACCTCGCAAAAGGCCTGTCTTGGCACCACTTCTGGAATCATTCCAAAATGTCTGCATGTATTATTTTCATTTTCTTGAAGAAATTTGTAATTTCAACTTGTAATCAATTACAATTGTGCGAAAGTAATTGTAATTGAAATTGATGTTTTTAGCACAGAATATTTGTTATTATAATGTAATTGATAAATTTGAAGGCATAACTGTAATTGAACTGAAATGATGTAATTGATGCAACTCTGTTTGTGACGTGCTAATTATTTTTCTGAACAATTCTAGTATAGTCTGAGCGTAGAATACAAGTAGATTCCGCATTTCATCATTTTTAGTAAACAGTTCTGAGATGAACCGACCATAAAGCAGAGGAAACGAGGCGTGTGCACTGGAATGAAAGGTTGTTTTTGTGAAAGCGTTTTGTTAATTTGGAGAGACGTGCACGTCTGTTCTGCGTAATTGCTAGTGGAGAAAATAATAGCTTTTCTTATTTCTGATTATCATCATAACCCTTTCGTCATGTCGAAGAAATGGAAATTGATTGATGATTACGTTTGTTTTCGTCTCAGTCTTTTGTCAGTTAAGATCAAATCTAAAAGTCGCGTGAATGCACAGGCAGACATGCGTGTTACTGTCAGCAATATAGTTCAATGTTTTGAAGAACTCATAAGCAAGAAACAGGAACAAAAGAGCCATTGAACTGAAATACATTAGCAAACTTTGGAAAGTCAGCCTTTTGGTTTTATCAGTTTGTAGCCTGCATATTTCAAGCAAGTGGTTATTTTTGTAGAATATATTCAAATCTTAATCTGCGTCATCCTTTATTGTTCATATGTTTAATTTTCTTTAGGCTACATATTAAAAAAATTAATTTCCTTTCTAAACATTTGAAAGCTAATTCGTGATAATAAATTGTAGGTATTGCAAGGTCAGAAAAAAATTTTAGGGGCGCAGGAGTAAAAAAGTTGGGAACCCGCGGTCAACCAACGCAGGGCACGCGTGCCCAAAGCGCCACGTCATATCCGCATCTCGCACGTGAGTGATTTGGTTTGGGTGAAAATTGATTTTCTATCTGACGTAAATCACAGTAATTCGGTTTTATGTCGCCCAGCAGTAAGTGACAAAAAGTTTATTCACATGTTGTTAACTGCTGTCTGACACTAGAAACACATTAACTAAGTAGCCTATACTGCAGTGTTGTATGATTTGACAATTATTTGCACATGGTATGCCACTGGATTATATGAAAAACTTTGACGCGCACCCTCATTCAAATGAGCACTCCTGGTTTACATGAATTACTCCTTAAATACCAAAAAGCCACTATAGTTGCTTTGATTTGTCCAGTCGTGATTTTCCAACGGATAGAGCAAAAGAGCTGTTAAAACCTTTAAAGAAGCAGAAAGTCTCCTAGGTTCGCTTTTAAAAAATCCGGGAACTTTCTAGGTTTGAGATTTTTTGGTGTGACGTCACAACTGGGGGGTCAAGGGATTTTGGGTGACGTCATCAGGGCCTAAGCAAAAGGTAAAAGGTGGCAATTTAACCGTTCTTTCTTTCAAAATAAACTAGGCGAAAATCCGCTACGTTAGATCCCTTGATCAGCCTTCTAGCATTGGTGGTGGGCAAATTGTGAACATAACACGATATATTTGGAATCCCAGATATAGTTGTGACACCCCTAGATAATCAGTTGACTTTTTCTTTCAGCCCTTGAAAATTATGGTCGAATTTAGTTGGATTCGCACACGTGATGATATTATATGCGGATTGCGGATGAACTTAAATGGGAATAGAAAGTCCGTTGAATTATTATCAACAAGGTTGTACGTGCTGGGTCGAAATCGGTAGCGTGGTATTGCTCGAATTTGAATGGAGCTGGGAGAGATAGAAAAGTCTATATCCAGTTAAAATGAGATTCTGCCTAGTTGGCCACAATCTTCCGCATACAGGCAGACGGTTTGTGCTCTGCAGCAGTTTGTAATGTAACGCTGCAATCTATAGCTTCCTTAAGCCAGGTAGCTATCTGCTGAACAACGGTGGACGAGAAAAACGCAAGACATTTCGCTCTCCAGTAAGTCAGCAGATCACATTTACGGTGGTGAGGGACCAGTTGTACTCCAACGATCTTCCCATTGACAGAGAAACCCATTAGACTTAACAACGTCCCTGCAAAACAAAAATGCCGCTGATGCAAGAAGAAAAAGTATTGTGCGATCAACGAAAATTTTTGCAGCTTCTGCTGCTTGGGCATCCTTCGCTTAAACTTATACTCATTACAAATACATATAATGCTGTCTCTACACATCTGGATTGCAATAACCGCTTTAACTCACCATAACACCCAGGATTTCTTTATAGTAATTCATTATTTATTCTGCAATTAACGCTTTGTTCACTTTTTCCTCCTGGTTGTAAAATTTTCTTGAATGTTAGCATTATATACGCCCGTATATTGCGTGCTTGCAATCATTATTTGTTCCTCCAATGCTTGTAATCTTTCGTTAACTCTTCGTCTTGTGTTCGTTCACTCGACATGACGCGAGGAAAATCATATTAAGGTTCCGGCCAGCCGCTCGTCGTCGTTAAGATAACACATTAGCCAAAAAAAGAACAAGTAAATCAAAACATAGTTCAGTCACACACAAATGCTCTGCAAATCCTTTCCAGGGTCTCCAAACTTTTTTGTCTGAGGGCCACATAAGCTATTACACAATAGTTCGAGGACCGGACATCGTGCGTAATGTGATTGTTTCGGGATATGTTACATTCTACCAAATCAAAAACATTTTTCGTAAATATATTATTTTCCTTTGTTGGCACAATGTCTTCGCAGGCCGCAGTCTGGAGACCCCTACAAAAAGCGTACAAAAAGTTCATGACCACATGAAAAATAAAAAGAAAAAATGGCACGAAAGCAAAAATTAGCATAAAAAACGGCTGTTTACTCTATGAACGTTTTTACTGTACCAAGCTGTATACTGTACCGAGCAGAGCTGCTTACTGCACCAAGCATCGCCACCCAAAATATTGATAACACGCCAAACAACTTTGGATCCTTGAAAAGACGTTTGGTGGTACAGAACTTGAAGATGGCGTGAAGTAGGAAATTTTTTTTTGTTTTGTCCACCACCCTCTCCAGCGCACACACCTTTAAAGGTGAGGCAACAGGCCGAAAATGATGAAATATATTTTGAGTTAGTCAATATGAAGCAAAAGAAGCGAGGCTTTGTTGCAATGTCA
>Ga0210059_1000160_pt1 | contig 67736 bp, 49 predicted proteins | sample Ectturendosymbi2_FD_188042 | JGI IMG/M metagenome (GOLD analysis project Ga0210059, IMG submission 188042) | Ecteinascidia turbinata endosymbiont from Florida, USA - Sample 2 (SPAdes) (version 2) | ecosystem: Host-associated > Tunicates > Ascidians > Unclassified | place: Key West, Florida... | reverse complement strand
TGTAACCTTGAGGTTTGATCTTAGCAACAGTGCGTAATTTTTTCTTTTTGTTTCATATGTCGACTTTTGCGCAGGACTGAAGATGTGTAATACACGAAACTAGTTTCCTTACGCAATAAATTGCGATAGATTTGCTTGGTGTGGGTCACTGTTGTGGCTTTACAAATATCACTTCACAGTTCACACTTCACAGCAGAGACGATTCATTCAGATTCAGAGATTATTCAGAGACGAATCAGAAACGAACATGGATTTGGGCTTAAATGCTGCAGATTTTCAGCGTTTTCATGGAATTGGATTTTATAAATTCTGCTTGACCGGATTTGGATTGGATTTACAGTAATAATATTGTTTTGAACTTCACAATTTTCAGTTCTGTTTCGGGACTGTATATTACTGCATCTGTAAATTTGCTTCAATGGAGCTTCTCATGTCAGATGAAATTGTACATCATGTTTGTTTAAATTTGAAGCACTGACACACTTTATCTAGTGATGCAAGATGCTCTCTTATGTATAATGCCATCAAAGTTAAGAAATTTGTGTGACTTTCATTGATCCAGATCCTTTTCTTGATCCATAATCGTTATAGTACAGTGACACCTACTACCTAGCAGAACCATTTATAGCACAGTTCATCATTATTTATATGTGTGATAGCCTAATGCCAGAGATGGGCAGTAGCGAGCTAATTTTCCAGTAGCGATAGTGGTAGCGTCGCTCTTTTTTGAAAAAAATAACGCATGCGGTAGCGAGCTATCACCATTTTATCGCTACCGCTATTCGCTACTTTGGCGTGAGTGGTGGCCAAAGGAAAAAGTTCGCAAGAGCTCATTCGTCCGCACACGTTGATAATAACTGCTCTTTTCACTGTTATGCGCTAATTTTGGATGATTTGTTTGCGGTGAGCTAGCAGCATTAAGAAAGAATTAGTTCAGGTTGATTTTGACCTGATCGATAGGTTCCACGTTAGTTCGGTAAAAACTCAGCATCGGCGACAAACTTAAAGCAATGGGGACTTCGAATCAGAAGCATTGGCTACTGTTACCGGTAAAGCTGCGTATGACTGAACTGAATGCTTGGAAATATATGGTACTGGGTTCAACATTTCGCTGCATGTGCAACTACGGTTTTTGTTTTGAAGTTTTTGAAGTACGGTTTTTGTTTTGAAGTGTATATGTCAGTATGACAGTTTTTGTAGCTTGCTTCGACTTCAGGATGTTGCCTGTATGCATAACTTGAAGGAAACTTATGATTCTGTCTTGAAGACAGTGCCGGAGCCAGGGGGAAGGGGAGACATCTGTCCGCGGGCGTGGCATTTTGAGGACGTAACTTGAGGTTGGAATGTCACGTAACAACTACGAAATGTCAAATGTCAGCTGATGCTAGTAATTACGATTTACAAAATGTCGAATGCCAGTCGCTGCTACCCAGTTGCAAAATCTCATCAAGATCACCAAGGTTTGCAAAGAGAGCAATTACGAACATTAGTGACGTTTTAACAAGGCGTCGCTTGTGTCTCCAGCAACCAGCTCCCGCATGTGGTTTGACTGACGGTTGCGTCACAATGCTTCCAGATAGCCAGGCTTGCGAATTTTCCCACTTCGTTCTCATTCTATAGTTGCATCACAATGGACAGGAATACAGCATTCACAGTGCATGCAACTTCACATGATTTTAGAGCAGCGATAAACCTAGTATGTTGTTACGACAACGTATCTGATGTTTAGGAAATTATTTGATCTTTGATGGTTTGACAAACTTCATGATGAAATGGATTTGATGTGATTCTGAAGGTAATTATGATGATTTTTATTTGTGAGATGTTTAAATAAATCCTGACTACTTTTGCAAACCTCTAACTGCAAATCCAAATGGGCAACGGCATTGAGTATATTAGTTATAATTGTATAGGCTACTTTTCAGTTACTCTCAGGGACGCGCGGAGAGCGGGGGGATTGCTTCCCCTGTTCTTTCAAAAAGGAAGCAACGGGGGCGGAGCTAACTTTTCATCACAGTATCATCGGGAATTTCATAGTTAACATGATCTAGTTGAAAAAAATATTGCAGCTATTCACGCACTCACAACATTCAGAATGGTTTTCTTCACTCTCTGTTATTATTTTTGAGGACAGCATTGTTGCTGAAGAGAAACAAACATATTGGTGAAGAATTTTGTGTTTTTTGTAAATTTTAATTTCCCTCAATACCATTACTGACCCCTGCCCTATCGCTGCTTCGGCTGCTACCTGTGTTTTATCTAATTCCACCTATAAACTGAGCATCTCCACAGACATGATTATCGAAATTCAGATCACAAAATTGCTAGCAAAATTTCTTACAGAGAGCCACTGGCGTTAGATATTTTCTAGGTTAAAATATGTGACACAGTGGCGTACGGTGGTCGTTTTGGTAGGGTGTTCACCAGGCTAGCAACCAGCCCAAAACTGTGAAGGTTCACCAGCCGTGGTGGTGGTCGCCTATACCACAAGCCATTCGAACACTTGAACAGATTGGCAGTTGATCATAATCATCAAACCACGCGCAGCACGTAGGCCTACGCTAGAACGTCGACAGCGTGGGACACAAACAAGAATTGATTAATTTCATTTCTCGTGACACAATCTTTTCAACTGAACTCACTGATAAGAAATAAATAGCATTTTTTACATAGAGTCATCAAATTGCACTTCTGGCTTACGTGTAACACTGCCTATGGAAAGAAATCCTTTCTCATCAAAGAATCAGACACTAAGATCTTACGGAGTATATATTTCGCATCGGGTCATGTAGGCATCATCAGCTCTGCGAAGTGCATGAAGTATAAATAGAATAAAAAGAAAACCCACAAACAGCAAAGTTACCAATTAAGAAAACCTAATTCAAAATTTGCCACCCCGGTTGCCCACTTTATGTTAGAAAGGATAGGTCACAGTAGGAACAACTAAGCAAAACAAACTACCAAGTGTACAGTGACGTAACAAACAAATAACAGTTCAGTGGGTTACACAGGATGCGTAAGTGGTGTAGGTGTAGGCCACTGGTGCCACGCCTAGTGATTTTTCACTAGATCTAGTGATTTTCAGGCTCATCTAGTCAGCTAGTGATTTTTCACTGCAATCTAGTGATTTTTTTCAAAGTTTGTATATGAAGAAAATCGGTTATCTTTTTTCCAACTTTTCAGCCCTTTTTTTGCAGATTTTCAGCCTTTTTCAATCCGTAAACAATTGATTATGTGAATTATTGCTTGAAGATTTGCACCAACAGAACGAACAAGTGTTTATAATTTGAGTTTCTCATTCATCATTGTTTGCACCTCCGTGCTGTTCAGTGCTAATTTTTGCAATATTGGCCATGACAGTATTTTCAGTTCTTAGCAGGAACACTGCAGTGGAAATAATTAATTGATTGTTAGGTTGATTGCTCTAAATACTCGCAAGTAGTGTCATTCTCTGCTCTTGAGAAAAGCTTGAAGATATTGTTAGAATAAGATTTTCGAGGCTTTAACCAGGGCCGTCGCCAGCGGGGGGGCCAGTGGTGCTCGCCCCCCCCATTTGAAACTGGTGCCAGCCCATTTCACATTTGGCCCCTCGGTTGCTGCATGCATCCAACACTGTATTTTAAAAATGTGGCCCCCCCTTCTGGTTTTTGGCCCCTCCTTCTGGTTTTTGTCACCCCCTGCTGCTAAATCCTGGCGACAGGCCTGGCTTTAACATGATCTGTTTTAACAAACTTGCAATTGATGTGAAAGTTTTTGGGCAATAAAGTAAATAAGTACATCATTTCAAGTAAAAGTGCTAATTTCGAAGCAAAAATTTAAATCTAGTGATTTTTTTCAGATCTAGTGAATTTTTTTGTGAATCTAGTGATTTTTGCCGAGAAGCCCGTGGCAGCACTGGTGTAGGCTAACGTGCTTGCAAGAATTCATTGACACAGCCATGCGGTGGCTGGTCGCGACTGGTCACGGGTCATAAAGAAGCCGAAGCAGCGGAAGTAAAACTATCCCAAAACCTTCCGTGACATAGCAAGACTGCGTCAAACCCATACAAATTTCGACAACAATTAGCTAAATCAACGAGCAACAACGACATAAAGTAAGCAAAGCAACAAATAGCACGTCCTCCCAGCCGCCAAGGCGCGTTCAAGAGAACTCAACGCAGATGGAAACCATGAAGCCTCGACTGTCAGAGCTCAACACTGACGCTCTGCGAAGAGTCTTGATAACGATGTTGTGGTTAGACAGGCTTACGTGTTAGGAAGTAGGCCTGTCCGTTTTTCGACTGCTGTGAACATTCCACATTTTAGCGTTAGGCTACTTTGCACCTGAGCCCAGGCTCACCACTACCAAAGTCAGTTTAGTGCATGCTCATTTTAAAAATCGTCCAAACTGTTACAGTAATCATCACACAGACAAACCAAATCACCTACCTAGCCAAAGTAGGCTATTTCAACCTGAAGCAAAACCCATCTGTACAAGTCCACTACAAGAAATCCAGCCTACTGCACAGCTTGCTTCTACTGTACCGCGGTAATGCTAGCAAAACAACACATGACGTAAGCATGTTGTTCACCAGGCAAGGTGAACAACCTTGCTGCTGTAGTTTGGCTCCACTGGCTTTTTTTCTTTTCTTTGTATGTTTATTTAACTTCAGTTGCACTGAACAACCTGCAGTCATGCTAGAGCAGACAAGCAAAAATCGTTCGGCCGTGTTAAGATATATCCGCTGCATGAGAAAACAATACAAATGAAGGCAGCTCTTCGCATTAATCGCTAACGAATGTCCTAAAACGGATTTTTAAATTTTTTTCTTCCATTCCAGGTGTTCACTGAACACCTTGAACACCCGGCATGTCCGCCACTGGTGACACATTTAAATCTTATCAGCTTTTTGACAATACAATCGATATATTTTCAGCAGCAAAGGCAAGAAAACTTTGTCCTTAGAATTAGATAATTGCAATAAAGCATCACATTGCAGTATTTCGTTTGTTTTGTGCCGCCACGAACGGGCTAGGAGCGCTTAAACTGATTTTGTCCCCAGGCGCGGTAGACACGAGGTACGCCACTGCTTGAAATGCCGTTTGTTTTTTGCAAAGTGTTTTCATGTCTGTTGCTGCAACATGATATTGTAGATAAAAATGCTGTTTGGAATCTACGTAGTCATATTTAATTTCGTTCAAACCAGCACGAAAAACTTCTTGTAACTTACCTTTGCAATGAAATGTCGCTTTTCTGTTACATCGCACGCTCTTTTTCTTGCAGGCGTCACAGCCTTTCTTTCACATAGCAGTTAATTTGGGGAAACGCTGTTTTTGTAAGTGTGATCGCAGGGTCTTCACTTTGAGCTTCGTGCCTCGGATTGTGCTAAATAAACTCAACAACTACATAATTCCCTCGTTTCTAATCTGACGACTTTAGTCTTTCGAAAAAAATATCGTCTTTGAGAACCGTGAATGACATTGTTATTACTCCACAGCAATAATAGCATTGTTTGTTTTCATTACCATTTGCCTTTTCTTAGAATTAGATGCCTACAACGTTCACAAGCCCGCAACACAAAATTTGCACCCGTGAAAAACCAAACTTTTCGCTGAACAAAAAAATGAACATGAACGTTGAATAATAATCGTCAGTTTTTCTACCAAGCGATGTCAATCGTTAGCACATCATCTGTGCGATTACAGACATCCACTGTTGCTTTTCAAGTAACATAATCAGTTGTTGCGCTACGTGTTTTGCCCAAATCGAAATGTTTTTGGTACAATGTTACAAGTCGACAGTCTCGCTGGGCTACCCTCCTACTTACAACGAAGCTGTTATATACCTAAGCACCTCGGAAAACACTCTTCAACACCGACCAAGTTGAAAATGCAATTTTTTTACGGCTTAGCAGTAACGCGCATAGAAAGCAAAGCTTCTTTGTATTCCATGGGTTGCACTGCTTGTGAGTAAGCCTACCAAATGGTTGCGGCTATTTTTTGTACAGAAACATATCGTCATGTTAATTACAGTGTATAAAACCAACAACATCCGGACGTGTGGCCTAGTGGTTAGAACGTTCGCTTCATGTCTGGTAGGTCGTTGTTCGCATGGTTCGAATCTCGGCCGGGTCGTGCCAAGACCTTAATAATTGGAACTTGCTTCAGTCTGGCCAAGCGCTCGTCATAATGACTGTGGCAGGTAAATTCTCCAATGCGGATGCAATCTTCGTCGGAGTCCGGTCGTGTTGCCTACTGCCTTCCCATCGGAATAACGTCGAAGACCAAGTGTGCGCGGTTGAGAAGTGGGCGATCTCTACAACACCCTAAATCTCTGCCCGGGCGATCGTCACTGGAAGGACAATTCCGTCACTGGAAGGACAATTCTTGTGTTGTGCGTTGTCTGTACAAGAACTTTCCGCAAAATGTTCTCGTGTCTTCGTCGTTCTGATCGCGACGACGGCATGGGCCATGTATCAAACCATCACTGGACATCGAGTAGTAAACAAACAAACTTACATTCAAATGTTGAAGTTGTCATGCTTTTTACGTTGTGCACCAACTTTCGAGATTTTGAGCATTTGTTTTGAAATCTTCGCCGATGTACTTTTGATATTTGTCTTGTACAGAAACATCTCGCCATGTTACTTACAGTGTAAATTTGTTCTGCGTCATATTTGTATTTGTCTGATATTTGTCTTGCAAACATTTTCCTGAAATCACTCACCAATATATTTTGTTTGCTCCCCTCTTTCTTTAGTTGAAACATTTCGAAACATCTGCGTTACTTTGGGTTGTAAAAGGAATACTGCTGGACATCGAACTTAATTTGACATATTCTCTGGCACTCCAAATCAGTAATTTTCCATTCACTAAACAAAGCTGTGTCCTGTGTGAAACTATTTTCGTTGAAGAATTTTACAGTCACTAAACGAGGCACCGAAAGCGCATTATTTTTGTTTTGTGCTACTCATTCAAAGTTCTGCTGTTCAGCAAAAATCAAATAAGGCTACTTTGCCAAACACCAAAACTTTTTCTAGTGTAAAACTCGCGTTGTGCATACAATCGCTATGTTTATTGCTTCACAATATTTTTTTTGTTTTCAACATCAGTGATAACAGCTGAAAAAGTTCGCATAATCTGTGGACGTTGCCAAATCCCAATTCCCGGGTCACTTGAGGGTTTAGGTTTCCGAGCATGCTACAGCGCGTCCGCTCAATCTCCTACCGCCCCGTTTTGAAAACCAAACGTTGTGGGGGAACTACAGGAAAGTGTTCCCTTTGAGATGAAGAATAAATCACTTCGCGTTAAACTTGTTATCGTGAGTTTGCTTGAACATAATTTAAATCAACGAATCTCACATTTTCGTTCTTTCAACTCTACACGCAAAGTTAACATTGACGGAAGTTTTTATTCATCTACGTTTAAACCTGACACAGCCCTACCAAACGTTAGGTATTTAGGCTGTTTTTTATCATTGCAATTTCGCTGAAATTTTATTTGACTCCATGTGTTTAGGTAAAAATTATATGATGCCCGTTTTTTGCAAGTGGCCATCGCCTGGGCTAAACAAGCAGAGTTGGTGTTGAAAAAAAAAGTATTTGATTAAAATTTTTACCTGACACCGCCACACAACGTCAAGTGATTAATTGCTTTTATCATCACGATCTTGCTAAAATTTTATTCACTTCCATTTGCTAAGCCGCAAATCACATGATGTCGATTTTGCATGTGATCGTTGTCCGAATGTAACACCAAACGTTGGATGCTACAACTTCGAATAAGAAAAATAACTGTTTTCTGACCGCTTGGCTTTAATTTTCCTCAGTTGTTAAATAAATACTGTGTGGTTCTTAGTGTTTTTTACATATTTTCATACAAACGTTTTTCAGATATTGCGAAAAAGTACGTGTGGGAATTGAATCTACTGACAGGGAAACTTAATTTCAATTGAATAAAATAAATTTATGACAGGATATTTTATATGAATAACATTTCCGCACTGTGGACGCGTAATGGTACGTGAAATCGATGTCCTATAAAATAATTAGCTTAACTGATTCGCTTGCTTGTCACCTCAGTGGGGACCTGCAACTTGAATAGGCTTACAGGTTTGTGCAAGTTTGAATCATCGCAAAAGCATAAAAGCAGATCTGCCGGCAGATTCCTGGAATGCTTTTACAGTAAATCGAGGGGTTTTAATTGTTGATGTTAGTTATATTTTTTTTGAGCTGATGTCGGCTGCTTAATGCGCATTGCACACCTTTGAAACTAAAATATTGAACACTTAGACTGCTTTCAAAAGCTGGAATGTTAAAGGAAACGTTGGTAGGTCAATTCGCTCTCGAACATTCTTTGCACACAGGCCATATAAACTACGTTCTGCATAAAAGTACTATCGCGTATAAATTGAACCATGCAGAAACAAGGACCTCTGTTAAAAATGCAAGTAGTCGGTAATTTGTTCAGGGGTTTCACATGAAACATACATCAACATAACATTTTTTTGAAAATCTAAAATAATGCACAAAAATTCCGTGAGAGGCTTTGGTGATAGCCCGGTTTGTCTCCCACCCTGGTTGCGGGCCAACTTCAATTTACACACGCCCTAAAACTTTATGACAAACATATTAGATCTTTTATTGCTTGACCATTCTTTTCAGTGCTGTACACACAGCGCGACACTTGCATTGATAAAGGCGATTGCTAGCCTACAACAATCGACTCACAAAGCAAAAAGGACTCTATATGGGCGTTTCTGCAGTCTGTGTTTCATTTATATGTGCGTGCACTGTAAAATAATTTTTCCTATATCATAACTATTCAATGACTATTTTTTGCCGATCACGTATGTTCTTTAACAACTTTTTACAAAAAAAAACATTTCAAGCTTAGGCTTTTCAAAATAGATCCTACGTCTGTAAAACAAGACCAAAAATTTTTTAAGTGTAGCAAAAGAAGCGGTAGCGAATAGCGGTAGCGATAGCTCGCTACTAGTTTTATTCAGGAACGGCCGCGGTAGCGCCGCTATTAAATTTAACAAATAGCGGGAGCGGTAGCGACGCTATTAATAAAGTAGCGGTTGCCCACCTCTGAGTGCTAATGATTCACTTGTGCTGTATACAGTAGTAGGCTACCTGGCAATTTTTCTGATTTGATATCTTTCACTTTATAACTGAGCTTCTCATTGCATTTGCTGCTAATAGTGGTTACCTTGAAATCTTAGAAGTATCAACTGTCATAGTGTTGTGAGCGAAAAGTAGAGCACAAGTTAACTTGAGTTTGTTTCCAAGGTATTTTAGGGTATTGCCTATTTTGCCCCATGAGGCAAAAGCTGTGCTGGGGCTGTTTTGCCTTCAGCAGAACACCATTGGAAGGAGTTCGGATTTAAGCAGGATAAGATTTGGATTTTGAAACTGTCAGTTGATTAGATTTTGAAATGAAATTGTTGGATTGGACTTAGATTTAAAAAACCTGAATCCGTTCATCTCTAAGATGATGCCGTGTGATTGTTGCATGCAGATAATGCTGTGTTGTTATTAAAGTGATCCTGGTTATTTCGTTGCTTTGCCATATCGCTATTCCGTGGCGGCGCTTTGAGGTAACCCTCATACTACACATTTGTTCCTGTACTCCTTGAGTGTGTGCAAATTTGTACTGTTGAAACAAAGGCGCAAGTTTAACTTACGTGTTTGCTGCGATCTGTCTAAGTCAATGGTTCTTAACCTTCCCAACCCTAGGTAGGCCTACCATCCTGAAGGTATTGGCTTGGGGACCCCTCGTTTGCGCAACCTACAAAGGTGCATGCCGTTTCTCTGCGGAGCAACAATAGCATTCATTCTAGATATTTGTGATGACGTCTTGTGACGATTTAAACTTCGAAAACGAATCGCTGCGATTAACTTCAGTATTTAATCTGGTTAAATTAGTCATAATTTGTGGTTTCATTATAAAGACCCTGGCAATGCTTCCTTCAAAAGAAATACCCTGCTTCGAAAATCTGCAGACAGCCTACTGTGCAAATAAATTATCTACATATACCTGTTTATTGCTGCCAACGAAGCGCATTTTTTGCGACTGTTGCCACAACATTGGGTATTTATCTGTGCGGAAAGAGTAAAGCGTTTGTGGATATCCATTTGCATTGCATCGTGAGCAATCTGAAAAGGTTAAGCAAAGTATCGACGTTGCCTCCCGGAAAAATTTCTGCGGACGCCCATGCTAAGCGATGTGTTGTAATCTTCCTGAGAATTTCTATTTCCAGCTAGAGGACTGTCTCAACACGAAGGAACCTAATAACCAGACCGTTACTTTTTTCACCCTGATAACACCATCGTAGGAAACTCGTCCTAGCGCCATTGTACCAAGTCGAGTCCACAGGCGAAAATAAACGCAGTGACATTTAATATCAACAGACACGCCAAAAACATCAGAATTTCAGTGGAAAACAGCGTTGATGTTGAGAACAGTGCTAGCATGCAATTAAAGTCAGCCCAGCTGTAAACGGGGAAGCGGGCGATTTTAGACAAAAAGAGAGACTGGCACCATTCGATAACAGAAAACGCTTCCGCTTAATATCTGAGGAAAAGTCAGTAAAATATCGCAGAGCGACGAGACGAGGGCGCTGGGCTTGGCAAACAAAAAACGCTCTTTCAACGCTGCAAACGCTCGACTTGTCCGCAAACGTTTTTCTTGCCGACGATTTTGCTGCGTTGTTTCACCGGCCTTTCGCACCTGGAACTTCGCTGACAGAACCGAATCAAGAACTGGCGCCCCTGACAAAAGGTCGGAAAAATACATTGGCCTGGAAAGGTGGCCGGCAATTCGCTGGGGGAAGACACAGGTTTAAGCCCCGACACCCCTCTACGCGCCGACACAGGACAGTGTAGCTAATGCGCTGCTGTTGCGACCGCCACCGACGCCGGGGCAACCCTGAAGACGTGCGACAAAATTACTTGTAATGCGAAATTAAGAACTTGTTTAATTTAACCCTGCAGTTTTACACTAAACAAAAGCAGCAGTCCAGAAAAAAAAACGTTAACAGCAAGGAATTCCCTTTAACCTTAAAGACATATAATACACTGTCCCGCATAAACGTTGAAGAGGGAAAAGCAGAGATTAACCGAAAATAAATGTTACAACAACAAAAGCCGCACAAACAGTTTCTTGCCAAACCTTTTAAAAGACACACGCAAAAACATCGAACAAGTGAAACGGAGCGGGCACTCACTCTAAAAAGTCCGCAACTGCGTAGATTCCATTTCGAGAAGGTTGCAGTTTCCCGTCACCCTCGAACTTCATTGGCCGTTTGGCCGAAATCACACTGGTCGAGGTATTTTTTCCGTGTAACGTAAATATTTAAGCGATTTTTGACCAGCCCTTTTATCTATTTCCTTATCCGTGTCAGCAGACCTCACTGCCCCAATGGCGATCTCATTTCAGGCGTCGCCATATTCAGGTGGATAAAAACATCATCACGAGCCCCAACCAGTAACGAGAAAGAACAACTTTACAGTCGAGCGGGTGTCTTGCAGTCGACTAGGTGTAACAAGTTAGCAGCTAACTTCAATCGTGGAACAAATTCCTCGAGACCTTCCTCCCCAAATTGGTGCAACGCCTCAGGTAACAAAGAATTGCAATCGTTGCACGGCGAATCGATGCAGAGGGAAGAAGCTTGGCAACGCCGATATAAAATGCTCTGATTAATTATTGCATGTAGCTATCCAGTATCAGCAAAAGAATAACAGTGTGTGCATAATAAGTGCTTGTCCAACAACTGGATCTTACAACGCCAGTTACGAGTAAGCCAGCGAGAGAGAGAGAGAGAGAGAGCACTGGTTTCCGGTAAATCCCTTCAAATGAAAGATAACGGTGTTGAAACAACGACGCCTTGTTCAGCAGGGAGAGCTACGCGGCACCTTGCAACAACCTATGCATGAGTTACTGCGAGCAGAAGGTCAAACGAGTCCACAGGACCGCTCGTGCAGCTCCGTGAGGGGCATAACACGAGCAGTGTCGTATTTTGGATTTTGGCAGATACTGGGAATCGGTTGCAGCACAAGTCGCGCTCAGCACTAACAGGGACGTTCAAGCGAAGCGAAAAATAACAAGGCCAGTTGATTCCTGCAGGAGAGCCACGCCAGCAGCTCGGCGCTGCGATCCGTTGCCGGTTCATGAGAGGAGGAACGATTTTTGGCCTTCCGTGGCGGCTTTGTGCATTCTTTGCTGCATCACACTCTCGTTCGAATAGTCTGGGAGTTTCAAGTAGTTCACGCACGTCATCACCGACGGAAGATATTCATCCGCCGAGTGTCCTTCCTCGCAGGTTTTTCGCACCACGGTCAGTGGAGGGTGAAGCGCACGCAATCCTGTGGAAGAAGGCAACGAATTCCAGATGAAATTACACCGAAAAATAAAGTTATCGAATGCCCCCTTAGCGTAGTTTAATTTGAGAATTAAATTTAAATGAAAAAAAACGGCGCAACGTAACCAGCCGCTGATCTTCACAAGCCGAAGCAGTCAACTCACCACCGACAGGAAGATGAGGGCAGCCTGTCACGAACTGAAGGAAGGCTCGTTGTTCTGAAGCGTCGTATTGCGAGAGAACGCGGAAGAGGGTTTTCACCGCTTCGCTGTCGTGAGTGTAACCGTGATCGGTTCGGCACGCGTCGATCAGCTCGCGTTCGGTCCACGGCTGGTACCGAGCACCGCAAAAGAGCTGATCCAGCTGCAAAGAGTGAACAACGTCGGGTGAACGTTTCGTTTGACGTTTCGCGACAGGAATCGTTGCACTGTGACGAAAACAGCCAGCAAGCACTGGCGGGTTTATTTCTATGGCAACGCCTTCGCGACGAGAGCCGGTCCACGAGAGGTGGCGCGCGCGCAACTAGACGGTTAAAGAACCAGCGGCACAAACCTCTTCGGGGAAGAAGTAGTCCACAGCTTGCAAAGGAAAGACTGACTGAAAGCCCTCGCGGAGCGCTTCAAGCTGTTGACGCACGCCCTCGTACATCGTCCAGTGCGCGATCAGCTGTCGATTCAAAATTCAAGTTCGTTGCCCGAAGAAATTTATTAACGGTAAATAAAAGCGGACGTCGCGCGGAAAAGCGTAAAACCAAGGCTTTCATTTTTCAAGCAGAAACTTTAAAGTTTGTTAAAAAGTTTAAATCAAACGGCAAATCGGAAGCCCCCCCCAGCGATCGAACGAGACCGCCGAGTCGGCTGTAAGTTCAGAATTTCAAATCATGAATCGATGGAGAACAAGCTACACGATCAAAACACGAAAGATACGGATGACAACGAGCGCCCTGGAAATTTCCATCTAAAATGCATTGGACTGCAGGTAGCGAGAAGTAGAATTTAGCGCTTACGCTTAGCTTACAAAGACACTTACATTCAAATATTTGTCCAAGTTGTTTATGGACAGCGACAACTTGGAGCCACCTTTCATCAGCTCGATGTTGGGGAATCCCGGCAAGAGGAAGTCGAGACCAAGATCATTCAAACTGCACCCGTCCATTGTCAGATTTAATATCTTGCGTTCCATATCGTCCTAAATGCACAGGAAAAAGGTGAAAAGACTTAGTTGCGCATCGCCAAGTGTACGATTCATACGAAGGGGCAGGAACGCATAGTGGGGGATATCTACAAGAACTTGGCTTCGCTCATGGAGGTCACGTCCGAAAGAACTACAATGTTCGTCCGCAGAGAAACGGCTTGAAACCGGTTGGTTCCGGTCGTGTAAGAACACCTGAAGACGAATTTCTTTCAAAGTCTGAGATCTACAGAAAAACGGTAAGTAAGTACATTTTTGAAAAGTACATAAATGCAGTCCTTACAGTACACGCACAGAATACTGCCGGATGTTCTCTCAGCATCACCGTGGCTTTAACTCACCGAAGATTCGTGCTCGATGGCAAAGCGCTGATGGAGAACTTTCTTAAGTTTATTAAAAGTGACCAGCATTCCTGGGTCAACCTGTTCCAAGTCAAACCACGTGATTGTGTGTTCCTGGCCAAGCAGCCATTTGTATGCCAGCAAACTAAGCGGGATGTCGACCTGAGAACAAAACGTTGCTGAGCAACACAACGGGATTTTGCAAGTCCAGACTGTATAAGAACATAAGCGCAGTGATTGGTTGAACAAACAACGCATTTCCCATGCAAACGCTGAGCAAGTGGTCTTCGGTAATTTATCACAAACATAAACGCTTAATACAGGTGCTTCTCACAAAACAGAGGACAGTTGGCGATCATTTCAGTGGATTGCGGTCATTTTTGTTTAAAAACGCACGTTCAAATGAACTAGTCCATCAAAAAAAATATAATTCTTTAACAACGTAACGTTACTCATAACAATCTATTATCATTACATCATATTAAAAACGGCCGCCTACGTACCATCCTGCCATCCATAACAGCTTTGGCCAGAAATTTGCCGATAAAGCGGAATTTGGCACAAATCTTCGCAGATGGACCCAGCTTTGACGAGCGTCCGATCGGGAGGGGGTAGAGGCCGACGGGGGAGTGCACGTAACTCGTTTCTACTGGCACTTGGTGCGTGAGGTTCTCCTCCACAATTTCCGCCATCTTTTTAACCAGTTTCTTCAGCGACGGCTGCTGCATGTTGTTGCTGGTGTCTGTGAAAGGATAGCGATTCGCACCTCAGAGGAACAGACATTGCATCGCGCTGCTGGACGAGCGCTCCTCAATAAGCTTATGCAACGGAGTTCTGTTCAATGGTAGTGAAATTTAGAAGTAACAACGCAACTGGAGTCATCTTCATTAAAGGTATTTTTCCAACTTAAAAACTGTTGACTGTCGATTTGAAACGAATTAGATTCACACGAAAAAACAGCTAATATCAACTGTTCTCTAAAATTTGATCTGGCGCTCTTCCAGCTGAATTTGGAAACGAAGAAAGAAACTCGTCATTAAAACATCCCAATATGAAAGAGCCTCTGAAACAACATTTCCTTCAAAACGCCACAACACAAACTTTACTGTTTATTGATACTTGTCCAAATCAGTATTTCACTGCGCAAGGCGAATCTTAAAATCAAGGCCTGCTCTTTACGTTTTCGCAGGAGTGTTTGAAACATCCGGGGCATTTCTACTCCATATAAAGCAAGGGTAGGTGCGTTCAGAGCAGTCGCACCATGTTTCTGCTGCTCCAGATTTTCACAGATCTGCTCTATTTACGAATCGAGCGCTTCAGCGAAGCTTTCACAGCCGAAAATAGCGACCACTCGTACCGACATCCAAGCAGGCCCGTAACTAGGAGGGGCGCAGGGAGGGAGAGCTCCTTGGGAAATTTTTCGCCCCCCTGTAAAAATGTGTTGAACCTAGTTTAAAAAATTTTGGCCCACCTCAGAAAACTCTTCGCCCCCCTGGTGTCCCAAGCTGGTTACGGGCTTGCATCCAAGGGCCGAAGGAAACTTTCCACAAAGAACCAGCTGTCTTGACTCACCAACACTGCTTGATTTTTCATCGGACCTCCATAAGTTCAAGTGGCTTCGTTGTAGCTCGTGACTTGTTAAAGTGTAGAACTCCAGAGTGGGTCCCAGGCCTGTGCCCACCTCATCTTCGTACTGGACCTCGATGAACGCCCTCGAGTGTCCGTGCTCGTTCATCAGCTTCTCCGCTTGCTGGAGCAGATGTTCACGCTTCACCGCGCACTACACGAATGAAAAATTGCCTCAAACCACATTTCTTACGTCGATTCACACATGGGAAACGCCGACAATCTCGTAGAGCAGGCGATACAACTTTAAATAACCTCAAGAATACGTGACAGTCCAAAATAACAAGATCAAGTTAATGAAGACAAGAATACAGTCAAAGCATAATGAAATATCAATAAAAAGAAAATCGAAGAGGAAATGATGAACAAAATCTAATGTGGGTCTACTAACCCGCAGTTACCTTACCAAGCTAACAACACTGGTTATTACGCAAAAGCATGCACTTCACACACCTTCTTTTTGTCAATTTTCGGCATGAACCTGTTTCCCGAATCGTGGCTCAGAGACGACGTAGCAGTGCTCGTCGCAACCGCTGTCAGTTCCGGGACAGCCCCAGTGTCGAGAAGGTACTGCATTGCGTGATCTCGATCAAACGATACGATTCGGAAAAGAAGCTGGCGAGTTTCAAAAGGCAATACGAACGGACAGGCATGAGCGAGCTCACTGAGCCAGGAAGGTAGCTCGCCGGTCATGATCATCAGCGGATCTGAAAGTAAACCGGTGTTCTTCGCCAATCACAAGAACACTTCTGATTGCTGTTTGACACGGGCATGTGGAAAACATGCTTTTTTAAATAAGACACACCAAGCGCTGACACTTCAGTCACCAATAAACGCGTAAAGAGCATTCCTATAACTAATGACAAACAACTTCTTAAAAAAAGAAACTAAAACCTGGCAGAACATGTCCGTGCGCTTTCATGGCAGAAAAGCATCTTCGTCAAGGAAGCAGGAAATTCACCCGTGCAGCGCTTACGCTCTGGGAAACGCGTCAACACAGTTACCGTGTCAGCAGATTGCGACGACTTACCAATCAACTGGCGATTGCACTTCGCAACAAGCTTGCTGTTAACAAAGTCAACGTTTGGCAGGAGCTGTCGGTCGTTTGCGAGAGACGTAGATGCGTACAAGTTGTGCCAGTACCGGACTATGCCATAGATCACCCTCATCAGGCAAAGGACCTGAAAAAGTTACCGATAAACGCTAAAAGGAGCCCGTGACACTGCCTTTAGAAAGCGACAAAAAATGTATGTGAAATCAGCTTTCACTTCTGTCGAGCTCTGAAACAACTTCAACAGAATCTTTTGCTTATTTATAGAAGCTATCGAAACAGTCATAACGCTGCGCGAAAGGCGCGAATTTTGAGAAATCTGGTTTTGCACGACGTACATTCAGGGTTAACTATTGAAAAGCTTGATTCGTTTTAATGTTTGGCTGCAACAACCTGGCAAGGACCTACCGCTGTGGTCGTGTGGTGGTATTTGACGAAAAACAACGATTAACTCGAAACTTGGAGTGTGCAGGACCACGAGTGCCAAGGAAGACGCTTGTATTAGATAGGAAGCCGCCACACAAACCAGGCAATGGCTCGCACGCAAATGCACCCGAAAAAAAGAACCCCAGATCAATAAAACGACTTACTTCTTTGCTTGGATCATCGGTCATGAAAACAGACGGCAATCGATTGACCAAGTAACTGTCTATGGGTCGCACCATCTTCGGCAGAACACCGGCTGGAAAGAAACGTGAAAGGTTAGCTGGCGAACAACATAACGTCCCCGTTAGACGCAAACTGACGAGCAATTTTGAACGCTTCGAGCGTTATCTGCGAAGACGGCGGATTGCCTGGAATAAAACGCAGGGGCAGGGAGAGGTGAGTAGTCGGCATCTTTTGCAGCAGTTGAGACGTTTGAGCTTAAAACCTTGGCCGTAATTTCGTTTCAATGTGGGCCTGAAAAGCACACGTGAGAGAGAATACACACCGGTCCACAGGGCGTCGTTTTTCTTGGAAACTTTCGGCGAAACTTTCTGCGAGTTCCTTCGCCCACCCGACGACTGCGCTAGCGAAGCTTCAGTGGCGCAAGTCAGTTTGTAACTGGAGATAAAAATAGAAACGGTTCACAACAGCATGACCAGTGGGACACACGGAACTCTCATGGATTCTTGTGTGCGCGGAGGCCCACGGCTGGTGCGGATCAGCTTTTTCGTGAACCGATCAGACAGTGGTTCTTGACCTGGGGTAAATTTCATCTTCCCAATAATTCCCAATAAGCAGCAAATGTAAATTTTTATAATTTATTCTGAACTGCAAGAGTTTGTTACTTTCGTATTTTCAATAAATGAGCACCATTGAGTGCATTGGGGGTAAATCCGGTAAGCTTGTTTGATAAACGGGTAACGTGTGTAAAGGTTAAGAACCACTGGACCAGACCAAGACCACAACAGCAGAGGCCAGTACGCAACCTGGCAACCACTACGAAACAAGTCGCTTTTGGCGGTGAAACTATCCGCCGTACTCGTTCCGAACACAACATCTTCTCCAGCTGAGGTGAAACGAGGAAAAACCGTCGCGTTGGTAACATACGCACAAACTATGCAAAATCCACAAAAAAAGTTTTTTTAGACTTAGTTCGCGGGGGTTGTCAACTTTTAGCATCGTATGGGCCTTAAATCATTGATGTTGTTAAATCTGTGGAGACTTAAAAGGTGTCGTGGCAAAAAGCAACACACCCACAAAAAAAACAGCCTAAGACGCGAACAGCAGTCAGAACCTCAACAATTCACGAGTTCCATAACATTACCACGTTGGAAACAAGTCTACCAAGCACGCCATTCATCTCTAGTCAAAACACCTTAAGATCCATGAACATATGTTACTTACCACAAATCATATGAAAACATTGGTTTTTCACCCACGTGAAGCTACTTACAAGATAACATGAGTGGTGTTCCAGATGCCGGAGCCACTCAGTATATGGAGCTCATCATCGGTGTCTCGATCGTCCGATGACGTCATCACTGACGAAGAGCGGCTTGCGTCGTCGTTGAACTGCTTCACGGCCTAAGACACATTACGTATTCACAATGCAAAAGCGCATTGGCTTTTAAAACCTCAGTGTAAGCACTGGAAGCAGACTTGGACAACAACATAATTTCTAGTTTTTTAATTCGATGAATTGGAGCGAAATGACGGCATTTCTAATCTAATTTGCTGAATGCTTCAATGTTCCAAGTTGGTTCTAATCTGATTTCCGGTTTTGCCAAAAATGCTATTATGTCCAAAGGCATTTTTAAAAGATGAAACGAGAATGAACCCTCGTGCAAGAAAAGCGCAACGAAATGACCACAAGTACCATGCCGTCATCCCATTACTTGAACAGCAAAGACAGTGAAAGTCGATTAGTTTCTTTTTTCATTCACAGCTGCAGTACAAACTATGTGATCTTATCAATGATCATTATTACGTCACATTGCCTATCCATTCACACGCAGAAGTCACTGTAGTCATCGCCGATCTTGACGCACAAATCTTTGCTATTCACACGCTTATCAGAATGAATCCGGATTTGGGTATAGATTGAACTTGCTTCAAATGGTTTGAGTGAATGTAATTCGAATTTTAGTTAAATATCTGGTTTTCGCAAATCAACTATTTTTAATTCTAATCTAATTTAGAAAAGCTAAAAAAAACTCCAGTTGCCCAGTCCAAGTCTAGTTGTAAGAAGGTTATAAAGCAACAGCTACATCTTTCGAGAGCATTTATCTAAAACTTTAAAATATATTCGTTTCCAAACATGGCACATTCTATCTACGCACTCACACAATCAAGAGCAAATAATTAACACTGAACATGGAAAAAGCGGAAAACTAACTTGGAAGACGGTCATGCTGTATGGTAGCTTGGTTTGGCCGATGTACAACTCTATTCTGTGCTTTCCAGACGGTGGCCCTGGACCAGCTGAAGACGTGGTGGAAGAAGAGTTCGCTGCAGAAATGACAAAGGGATCAATGTCGTTTCAGTCGCTGCCCTCACATTATTCGAAGGTTCACAGCCCTTGGGACTGAATTAAATGACTCATCACCATGACAACAGGCATTCGCACACACAAATAAGACGCGAAATTAACCGCGCAAGTCACAACCAGCAACTGTCAACAAAAACTTTGTCCGACTGCACAATCTCGTACGGAAATCGAAAAATTGCATAGTACCAGTGCCACTGGCGGAATTAGGCGAGTTACGACTCGACGCCATGTCTTCCTCTTCTTCATCGTCTTCGTCCACTTCGATCTCATCTTCCGACTCTTCGTCTCCCATCAACATCAATTCGTCGGCGCTGCGATCCGACTGTTCGCCTCCGTCCGACGCGGACCCATACCCGCGGCTCAGCAGGTAACGTTCGATCGCCTGCACCAGGGCGAGGGGATCCACCTGTGGTGAGAATACGAAACGAACAGTTAAGCAGTGTTTCCCAAACTGTGCCGCCAAAGTTTTATGTTTTGACAAAACCTTATAATAAGTAGCTCGGGTTGCAAGGTTTGTGAAAAGTAGGTTTTCGATTTCATAAAGTATGGGCGCCGCAGCCAAATTTAGAATGTTTTAGTGTGCCGTAACATAAAAAGTTTGAAAAGCGCTGAGTTAGAGGCAGAGGAGCTGGTCAGAAAGAAGAAGCGCAATGTCGGCTTGCCATGGTGATGGGACCAGGAACGCGTTCAGCGCTTCACGTTGTTGTTTGAGAAAAGGAACTTTCATGCAATAGCTTGTGTAACCCGGTGGTTTCGGTCCTACACATTCCGCTGATGTAAGCGCATAACGTAAGGCCAGCAACTGCTGCCCCACGATTAAGTTAACTCAATAACATGCTTGGTGACGTGCCCTCTGCGCAGCTTAACGTGCAGCTATTGTTGTAGCGTGAGCAACTTGACAACAAATCGCTGCAAATTCGGTTGATGCTTTCTTGCACACCTGATCTTGTTGCGACGTTTTCGCTTTTTCGAAACAGGGCAGAAAAGTTGAGTCGAGTTTATTGGCGCAAACATTAGACAATTTCATGCAAATTAAAGTTAAAGTACTGGGATACCGAAAAAAACTGTTAACAAGGTTGCATCGTCGCGCACCCCTCAACAGTTTCATCATTTTCAATCATGGTTTGAAGTTCACGGCCTAATTATTGAAAATTTATAAGGGTTCTGAAAGGGGTTGCGGTCTGCTGGATGATCAACAAAAGCTTCAGCGTAACACGTTCATTGCAGATTTGCTGCATGGATTTGTGACGTTGAGCTAAATAAACAGTGGAAGACAGGCCAGGAGCGAAATCGGAGGCTGATCGAACAGATTGCAACGGCAAACGCAGAGCTATGGAGTCAGCTGAAGTGAGTGGAGGACAAACGCGGGGCAGCACATGCAGGTTACTCACGCGAACAGGTCCTCCATGCCACTGTTTAGACTTGGCACATTCAGGATGACGCTGCAGTTGACAGCGAAGCTGGTGCTTCGCGAAAAAAGACAAAGCTTGCGATCCCCTGATGAATAAACAGAGAAGAAGAAAAGGTTATTGCCAAGTCGCTTCTTCACATTTAAAAAAAAGTGTGGCACAAGTGTCGCAAGAGCAATCGAAAACTTAAGTGGCAAAGGTCTCCTAAATCACAAAAAATATCACCAGATCTTCACGCAATGTATTTCTAACAGTTACAATCAGTACGACATTGCAAAGACCTTCCAGGCGCGCTAGGCAGCTGATGAGATTTGACGGCGAGCTGCTCCAGCTGGTTCACGCACAGATTCAATTTCTGCACCAGACTGCGAAGCGGCGCGACGCCACCGTGGTCGAACAAGGTTATTTCATCGATCGTGAAATGATTTTCCTATAAACAAAAATACCAGATATAGTTGTTCATTTTCTTTGCAGACCGCTGGCAACTCCGTCCAATCGTGAAGTGCAGCGCACGCCACAAATATTAGAAATCGGTAAGAAATCTACAGACGTCGGAAAGACAATTGCGAATATACAACTCCATGGGCAAAGGACAAGTTTGAAGAGATTGCGGAAAGAGTGTAGCTGAGGTACCCGACAAAGACCAGTTTGAAAAGCGGGAAGCCTTGAGTACTGGCACCAACATTCCAAGACGCGCACCGAAGCATACCGTGCATGGAATATATGGACCTTTTACCAAAAGCTTGCTACACGAAAGCACTCAAAAGACGAGTTCTACGTTAAGTTTTAATCGTACTCACTGGCAATCCCGCGAACACGCTTAAAAAACAGCGCAGCCGGTCGTCCCGGTTCAACTTGTCAACAAGGTCGGGATTGGAGCCCGCAGGGCCCGGCTCGGTAAGGAACGCGTCGTGCCGCACAGCTCGTTCGCTTGGGGCGGATTGCATCATTTCCTCAGACGGCGCCGACTTGGGGCGATCGCTGTTCGCAGCGTCGCTGCACGACGTCGCATTCAGCGACTGAGCGGTGATCGAGGCGGCGTCTGTTTTGCTGCGGCGTCGAGTGACCACCGACGGCGGGTTGGCGACCGCGGAAAGTTTTCTTTTCGAGGCGTTCTTGGCGCCCGGCTGCTCTGCACACGAACTCAGATCGTCCGCTTTGGCACGCTGGGTCAGGAAGTTGAGCAGCGACGTTACAATCCCGCTGTGCTGAAGTTCGAACGAGGACACGTCCGACGTGCTCGTGATCTCGCAAAGTTCCGACAGGCTCTCGCGAGCGGTGGATGTGTCCTGAAAAACGGGGCAGTTAATTGGTAAGTTTGTTTATCCGGCTGGGTTGCCTCCTACAAAGACTGGCGCAGCTTTTGTTACTAAGCAAGCAAACAGAGCAGAAAAGCTCTTACGGGTTAAGCGCATTAAGTCCGGCTCAACACCACTTATTGCAGCTTTGGACAGGAAGTTTTTTCCTCGTACCCTGTACGCTCATTTCTTGCTGCCCACATTATATACGCTGAAAATGTTTAATCCGGACCTGCACCGGTAAACATCGACATCAAATCACGGGCGGCATTTTTAACGCGAGACTCTGGTAACAAATGAGCAGCTTTTCATGCATCAACAAACGCTTGTGTCCGACCACACATCTCCCACAAACGAGAACAACAAATGTCTATCGCGCTGATAGATGGAGAGCTGGAAAAATTTTCGGTGAATACAAGGCATAAAGTTCACGGCCGATTTAGCTGTAACTGTCCGATTTTCGTCTCTATAAACAACTTCTGACGTCTCGATTGGGATGAGAAAGGATGATTTAGAGAAAAAACAGCTCATACACGCATTTCATTTTAAAACCTTGCCTTCGGGACAAAATTATATATTTCAGACGAAGATTATCTCAAAAAGATATTGTCCCGGCATCACGCGCGAGTAGCAGCAGAGAACAGGTTTTACAGCACCAGCAATGGGTAGCTTCAGGCCACTGTTACTGTTGCTGTTGCTGCGTTAGCTTTTTACCAAGTGACGTATTTCGGCGTACGAGGCGTGTTGCTTTTGTGGGCCAATTTCAGCAAACCTTCGTGGCCTAAAAACGATCCCGTACCACGATTTGCCCATTAATGACATAAAGTACGGAGGAATGGATGAGGCCAACGGGTACGAACGATTTCTTGCAGCAGTGACAAGGGGGGATAAAATACAACCCCCAGAGTAACTGCAGTTTTGCCGTAAACACAGAAGTCCAGGCTGCAGGTCCAGACGCGTTGCTTCAGACTATTTGTTGAACGTCAGGCGCTTGGAACTTACCGAGCAGGTTGTCAACGATTGAGCGATGCCAGACAGCTTGCTGAGCAACGACGCGTCTTCAGACGAGACGCCGTCTGTGGCTGTTTCGGTCTCGGCCGTTCCCGGCTTGAAATACTGTTCCATGAACTGCTTCGCCTGTTCCCGGACCCAGTGCCGTACTTCCTCCTTGCTGCAATGCAAGGATGCAAGAATGAACGCCAATGAGAGTTTCAACGGCGTGGAGGCATTTTTTTACACAATAACACCAGCCAGAATATCTTTATTTTGTGACGTCAAGTCACACAGCGCCAGTGGGAAGACGTCTGGTTGTAGAAGGCGCAGTGCAGCACAGGCAATAAGAGTGAACCTGGTCGAGCAGGGCATCTCATACTGCTTGCACTGCTCCAACACCAGTCTCTTGTATTCTGAGTTCGTGTCTCCAAAAAGTGACCGTTACAATTTATATATGCAGCATATATGCACAAAAAGAGATTAATATATTAGCAAAAACATTGCAGGGCACCGAGACTGTTCACCCTTTACCACAAGATGAATCACAAATCTATTATTGTATCAGCTGCGGTCACATAGAAAAAAAAACGCAATAAACTCGGTTGAACCCATAAAGACTTCTGCAGCAGAAACGAGACATGCGGCGACTTTTTCGCTGCAGCCGTAAATGCCATTTCCATCACAGTGAATAAAAAGGGCAAAACTGAAACGTTGTCCCTAATGCATGTCATGATGATTTATTGTGAGCGGGCTGCGCGTGCCCACAGCGCGGCGTGCGGCTCCTACGAGAATGGAGTCGCGCTGCCACCAACATGCAGCTTGAATAGCAAGAGCGCGTGGCACATTTAACACGTCGGAAAAGGACGTTGCGTAACAGCTCATCACAGGAGCTCACAAAGCTCAACACGTATGCGTCACGACTGAAGTAAACAAAACAAGATATATTGGAAAATCGTGCGCATTAAAAACTTTCGCTTTATAAGTTCCGATCTCGTCATCGACTATTTTTGTTTTTACGCTGATGAGACTACCTCATTTGTTAGCCTGTGACGTTAGAGACGGTGGGAACGTCATGTGTTACTCAAAAGTTGTTTTCAATGGTATTATAAAACTCTCTTTTAACTGTCATCTTCTAGCAGGGGTCGGCAACCTTTTGTTAACTATGTGCCGCCTTAAGGTTTCAACAGCATACGAATTTTTACGCAAGTCAAGGTCAATATACTTTCTGAGTGAATCATAACAAAATTAATGTGGAACTTGGAGCTTCTGCGTGCCACTGGAAAATTTTTGGCGTGTGGCACACGTGCCTATCACGCGTGCCATAGGTTGCCGATCCCTGGATGTTCAGAGGCATGTGCACCCTCATTTCAAAATATAGATTTGCATGAATATTGTTAAAAGCAGCTAGTCGAAGATACAGCCACCCCTAATGCGATGTTGATTTCGATGTGATCTTTCAAATTCTAATAGTTTTGCGTACAATTGACTCAAATCCAGCGAAAGGGCGATACCCCGATTTGAAACTTCTGGCTACAGCCCTCATTTGGACATTATTACAAGGTATAACGTCTTCTTCTCGGCTTAATTTCGCTAACGAAGATTAAATAAAGGTGGCTGTCCACGCCGATTGCAGGCGCGCTGATGAATAAGAAGTCCAATACGGGACAAGCAGGTCCGGCCGCAGTGGCTGCAGTCAAAGGTCTGGCCCGGCTCTGATGTAGCTGCTCTGATCTTCCTCCTGTGGCGTTTCTCTCTCAGGTCCTCTTTGCGGGAGGCCTCGAAGGAGGAGACAGCAAGGTATAACGTACATTTAATATAAACACCACGCAAAAGGTAAGGCCAAGAACTACCAGACACGTTCTGTGGTACGATTTCGTTTTGACTGGCAGTGGAACAGGTCATCAAGAGTCACAACGCACAGGATAAAAGCGAGAGCGAACCACAACGACTCCACAAACTTACAGATCGTTTTTGGCGACGGTCATCTTCTTCAAGTTAGGCAGGGCTAACTTGTCGCGGGAGAGACGGTTGACTATTGACGGCGTAGCCTGTGACGTTGCCGACGCGGGCGAAGCAAAGGCAGATGATTGGCCGCCGCTGGACGACGTCGACGACGAGCGGCCCCATCTCGTTGGATTAAGATTGTGGAAGAACGAGCTGGCTGCAGAGCGATTGCTTGCGCCGCCGTGAGCTGCACAATGTCGAAAGCAAATCGTGAAGTTCGGGGACTGCTGGCAAGCTCGCAAGTCAGTTCGGAAGCTCCGCGTCATACAGACGTGAACTCGATCATACTTGGCTGGAATCACTCGAATATAAAAAGGAAGAAAACACGTGCACTGCAGCGTGCTTAAAGAAGAGAGCGAAGCGCTTCACAATTTAGATTTAGAGCTGTGAACAAAGTTAAAGCCCTGACCAGAGGCTGCAGAAACAGCAGTGGCAATACTTTCAGTCTTAAGGTAACGTCGCGGACAAACACCAGCATGTGATATACGATACACAATGCGGGAACAGGATGCTTTGCCTGCCATCCGACTGAATCTTTGTTGATTGAGTCACAGGTCGAAATATCAGAGCGCATGACCAGCCATTATACTGCATGCGTTTCGTTCGCACTGTGATTTGCCCGGGCTGTTTTAGCAATATGAGTTGAAGATCAAAACCTAAACAAAAACTACTCAACCATTTAAGTGCGGAAGAGCGCAATCTACAGAACAATAACAAATCACATTTTACATCATACCTCACAGCAGCCTAGCAGTTGAGTCACTGCGGCCTGATATTAATCACAAGTGTTTCGTTTCATTTATTTCGTTCGATGGCTAACGAGGGTAGGCCGAAGCCTGAAGTGTCATCACCCCACACCTTAACACCTGGTAAGCTGAAGCATGTCGAGGCACAACGCGAAATAAAACACAGACGGACAAATCAGAAGCATTTACGATTAAAATAACACAAAACAGAGCACAAAAATGAATGAGCTGCATCACAAGTGCTATGAGAACAAATAATTATGTAAAATCATACTTGTAAACCCAAATATACCTACGAAAGGTCCCATGGGTAGCTTAGGGTGGCCAAACAGAAACAGGTCGGTCGGATCTGTTGTGTCAAATGCTTCAAGCAAAGAATTAGAAAAAATGAAGCTGTTTCCTTCAATTAAGGTTTTGTAAACATCGGGTATCAAGCGCTGGTGGGATTTCTGAATTAAGCGAGTGAAGCGACATGCAAAAAAGATATGTTTTACAGTAATAAAAATAAACACCCACGTCAACAATCTGAATTACCATCGATTTTGAGAGGGTTGTTGTGACCCGGGCGAATCATGCATTCACAGCCACGAAGTTTCTCGCGGATTGAAACCGAGTAAATGCCATACAGTACCCAGATCGTCACAATTAAAAACGAAACTATTGGAATTGCCAGGGACTGAAAGTTTCAAACTTATTGAGAGAGTCCCAAAAGCTTTGAGAAGAAATGAGTTAATTAAGTCCAAACCGCGCAGAGTAGCTACGCTAGCTATGTTCAACCCAAACGGCTTACTGAGCCAAATATTATATCACTATCTCGACCAGGGCCGCACATTGAATGGCATATTAATGAGGGCCGCACCCTGAACAGCTTAACTGATCTCAGCAAACTAAATTTAGCTTAAGCTGATGTACTGAAAGCGTTCGAATCCTAACTGCAATGTTAAAAGACGTGATGAAGTGGCACTGAGGACAACCTGCATCAAAAATGTCGAATTCAAGATTATCAAATAAGGACAGGTTGTCAGTATGCAGGATACTTTTACTACAGCGAAGGGCCGCACAAAACCGTCGACTGGGCCGCGGATTCGACATAGCTGAGCTAGACAGTTCTGAAAGGTTGAGTGCCGTAATTCAGTCCATGTTTCCAACAGTTAGGGGTCGTTAGATAATATCTTTTGTGGAGTGCTTGGACATTTCGAAGACCATCATAGGATAGTGTCATCCGCATAAATAGCAGTTGAAGAATTTATACTGGCGCCGTTATCGTTAAAATGACACCAGTACAACAGTCACCTGCCACCGCGTCCTGTACCGGGTGGCAATTGTCACAGAACGGATGGCTATAGACCTAGAACTCATTAAAATATATCAGAAAGCGAAGGGCCAAGCATCGAACCGTGTGGTACCCTGCAATCGGTATTGAACAGACTGCAACAAGCATTGGCCAACGTAGCAAATTGGAACCTTCTGGATGCATAAGCGTGGAGAGAGATAGGAGCCAGCAACGCACAATTAACGCAATTCGAAAACAGAGCCGAATGAATTACTTTTCCAAAAGCTTTTGAAACATGGAAGGCAACAATTCATGATGAGCAGCCATTGTTTTTAGCTGAGTTGGTGGCAACTTCCCACAGACTGGACAGTTTAGAATGGTGCTTGCGAAATCCGGAATGACGGCCCAAAAGTACGTGATGATTTAAGATGGAAATAAAGATGTTCATGTAACAGTTTGTCAAATCACAAGTGGTCAAAGCTATGCACGTAAACCGGGTAGAAGAAACGTAGCTAATATTATCATCAGCATTGATAAACGACCAGCGGCAAATTCAAAGGCAAACACTGATCTTGTCATACTTCTACTTTGCACGACTACCAGTGAATTTCCCGCACACGAACCCAGTTCGTTGTTCATATTCATGCAAGTAACCCATTGCACAACACCGCAATAACGCAGAAATGTCAGCAGGACTACGCTTTTTACTGACCTGCTTTGCTTCTTGGACCGGTCGGCGTGTCGGTCGTCTCATCGTGGCTGCTCATCGCAGCGGCGAACGCCTTCGCTTTGGTGAGTGGGGGGGAGATCACCCGTTCGGTTGGAAATGGTCCGCTGAGTCGATTTCTGCGCAACCAACAGGCGCTGTGAACGTATTTTGACTACGAAGCGAGTGTGAACCCACGAATCTTCCTTGTGTATTTGTGGAAATGAAGTGCATCCAAACCGATCGAGCGCCAGTGCCTTGATAAGGCGACAGTTGGAAACCTTTATAATGGGATGCACGCAACAACGCCGAACAGCGGGGATTTGATGCCGTGCAGATAAAAACACTGGTTAACGGCATATACAGTAGTAAAAGATATACGCACTCACTGCAATCGTAGCATGCTGTGCAGTGCTGAGCAAGCGAAGGCTTCCTTCAGTTTGCCAAGAGGAGGAGATGAACACTAACCTGTTCAGCTTGTTCGGATCTTCTGGAGTGGTAGTGGACGACGACAGCCTCTTGCTTGTGCTTCGTCTAGTTGGAGGGTATTTCCTTCGCAGTATGTCCGAAAGTCTCCTGCAAATGTTAAAAAATTAATTGATCTGATTGTGGCTGTGCTGCTGCATTGATGCTTGCTGCAACGCATGCCGCTGTTTTACCGCCAGGCATTTTCGAACACGCTCAAGACACACAACAGCAGCCAACAAAAGGAAAGACGTTGAAAGAGTTCGCCCATGATAATAATGCAACATCAGACGGGACAGCAGCTACCGCAGACTGACAACCAGACTCATCAGTCATTTAACATGCAGATGGCAACTCAGTGAAAAGTCGACAGATCAACGTCCGCAGCTCAACGGCAGGACGGAAGGGTTTTGCAGCACATGGAACAAAATGAAGGGCATCACGAGCAGAATCGATAATTAGCACGCATTTCCAGGTTCTATGACGCACTCACCACAACACCTTGCGCAATCCTGACAAAGAGACGCGATTCTCTCGATATTGCAACGGTACAAAGTGTAACACGCTTCATGCTTTTTTTCGGTCATGCAGGAAGCACAAGCGACACGGGTAGTTCCGCAGTAACATGCGATTCTTACCGATCAATTCCAAATACTAACGGCGTGCGGCAAATGATACTTACCTGAAGCTAATCTCAGCATTGCGGAACACAAGAAAAATATAGTAAGCATTGGTATCACTCCTTTTAACAACCGAACAATATCAAACTTCAAAACCTGTTTAACGGCAATAGTCGGTTTGAACAGTATTCCAACTCACCCTGGCATGGGATCTGACGGCGAAGGTCCAGTGCTGCTTGGACCCCCTTCAAATACAGGGGTGTTCATCGAGGATGGACTAACAGGTTCACTTCCAGCTACGGGAGATTCCCCATGGTTGGTGCCAACGACTTTGTGGTTGGGATCTAAAAGCTTTTCAACCTTTGAAGAAGTTGATGTTGGGTTATCAATTTATTGCAAATCAACGCTCATGCAAATCAACAGCAGTGGCTCATTTCCTACATTAAAATACTTCAAACAAATATCTTGCAATGTTTAACCAGAGCATCCTTAGTGAACTCTGTCGCGTTAAAAGGATATCAGCCATGCAGTTACCAAACGGCCGTGTATTTAGTGAAATCTTTGACCGCAACCACGCTTTGGTGCTCCATTAAAGATTAGATAGTGTTGATTGGCAGGTGAGTGGTAACAGTTTTTGGGCTAACAGAGACCAGGTGTTAAAACATTTCACAAACCTGATGAGTGACGCCCTCTCGCAAGAAATAAACTCTGAACACGTCTGGCAGCTTGTTCATGAGGATCATTGCCATTTGCAAAGCTCCCACCACGACCTTAATATCGTAGCTCGACAGCATCGACGCAATGTGACTGCAAAATAACACGGAGTCGGCTTTCATTGTCATATGACAGGAAGCACCGTTATGGGTGCGTGTTTGTCCGAGAACAGTTCGTCGTCCACAGCTGCGACACCAACCAACCAACAAAATGGGCAGAGAAACGCGAGCGTGCAACACGAAAAGATATCAGTTGTTGCTCCAATGCCTCTCAGCATGGTTTTCCGCCACACGTGCGCACCACTGAAAACCAGAGCGACATGTGGCGGTGCAGGCTCAGCTGGCAACGACCGAAAGAGAGGTGCTCGGTGGACGCGGGTAAGCTGCGACCAAACAGCAAGTTGTTTACCTTGACACAGACAGGTTCTTCAAGACCTCGTTGAGCAGATCGGGATCAGCGTAGTAAACCATCCTTTGCACGGCGCGAAGACACTTGTGCCTGACTGCCGGGGAGCCCGCGGACGAAGCGTACACCTTCAAGATGGCAAATCGAACAAGTTCAACAACGAAAGGCAAAATGCTTCGCTCGACACGGCAGGTAAAAGACTGATAAAAGTTTGACAGAACAAACGGCAACATTAACCTAGTAATTGGCAGGATACGTTTTCAAGAAGCACGTTCTGAGCTGCACTGTTGCAAATGCGATCACGATAACTGGTCCTGCAACAGCGATCGATGTGATGTGAATGGCTCGACATATCTTCCCGCAAGTACTGTTGGTGTTTCACGGTTTTGCATTACACCTAAAGCTCACCCACACAGCAACAACAATTATTCAATTTTCAGGTTTTTGACAACAGGTGCATGAACAAACCTCATACAGCAAGCTGAAGAGCGATCGAACGAACTGTGAAATAACTTCCCTGTCCTCCTTCACAAGCGACACCCTTGCGTCGGCCAGGCTGCTCTCTGATTCAGTCTTCACGATCTGATTGTCTGCACCGACATCGACGATCGCGCGCATGTAAACAAAAAACAACACCATCGGTGTCGGAATGCAGAACTAAACATTCAAACCGCAAACGAATCCGTAATTCGCAACTCTGTGATGATGTAATTATACCGCAACATGACTGTTCTTAGCGAAGAAGGAACAGTTTTGTGCAATATGTTGAAAAAACTCTTTACGGTCTGTTTTCATCAGATGCAATTTTGAACATGCTTTATTCATGTATATCGCAATAGCACCGAACCTATACACACAACCATTCATTACAACACTAATATTTTATCCTTCAAGGCTCTGCTTGACTTGACAAACTTCAATTGTGATCCCGAAGTTTTTAGAAGACGGACCAATAATAATGCCGCATCGTATCCATTTAACAACTGACCACGTCATAACATAAATAAGTAATAACGAGACCATACAGCTGATACACAAACCGCTAACAATGTTATCAGATGACCAAGACCAATCACAAGCAGCCAGACAGTTGCTACGTTTCAACCGCTCGCGCGACGACGCAACGCCGTCAGCCTGACAAGTGACGTCGACCAACAATGGCGATCGAGCAAAAGCTTTTTTTAGGCGAAGACCCGGATATTCACTCAACACAGCCACCACATACGTGGGCCAGGTGGGTTTGGCCAGCTGGCCATCAATAACGAACCGAGTACCATCGTTTGTTGACCAGAAAGCTGTTGGCCATCCTGGCTACACTTCGATTTAAACGATTTATACCTGCTATGTCCAACCCAAATAGCTTACTGAGCCAAAATTATGTCACCTCTTGAGCAGGGTCGCATATTGAATGACATTTGATGAGGGCCGCACATTGAATGGCTTGCTCTGATCTTAGCAAACTAAATTTAGCTTTCGAATCTTAACCGCAATGGTAACAGACGTGATAAGGTGGCACTAAAGATCACCTGCATCAAAAATATCAAATTCCAGATTATCAAAATAAGGACAGGTTGTCAGAACATAAGACACTTTCACTACAGCGAAAACCTAAACTGGGCCGCACGAAGCCTTCGACTTCGCGGGTTGGACATAGCTGATTTAGACAAACACGGCTTGCAGTCGGGCAACTGCACTCAGGTCGTCGAAGCCGCAGCCAAGTCAGCGATCGCCTCAAACGACATTACGAAGCTGCTTTTTTTCGCTGTGACATTTCGGTCATTTGTCCCGTAATAGTATTAAAACTGACTGTAACAGTATCTACTAGCCTGCCTTTTCGTACATTATGACCGAATTGTCATAATTTTTTTCGGTCATTTAAAAAAAATTTGGTCTATGACCGAAAAAACCCTGTTACTAAGGCATCTCGTGAACATTACTTGGGCCGTTAAGGTATGGCAGGCTAACGATATATCGAGAATTCCGATAACCACGCCGTGACCGGCTCCACGATTAAGCTGCGACTTGCAGATCGATGATATCGAGGGAACTCGGCTGCCTGGGAACTGCGTTTTGATTTGATATGGAAGAGCACGCAAAAAGAGAGGTAAGTGCGAATGGCGTCAGCGGTACGGCCACAGACGGCTGGGAGCGCACGGCAGCTGGCCGCTCTTAGGTGATACACTGTCAGCTAACGTTTTCTGATTTGCACTGAAAACGCAATGACGCTTAAATTTTTTGACCGGATCTTTTACCTGGATCTCTCCTTTCCGGTTGTCTCCTGATAGCTCTGGTGTGGTTGGTGTCTTCGTTTATTTGCTGCATCACCGTAAAATCGAGAGTGTAAACTCTTCCTTGAATCATTAGACTCGCTTCGTGGTCGCCGTTGCGATGCGCTTCTTCAATCAATCTGCAGCCAATAAAGGAAAACACAACTGAGCGCCTTGCCACGTTACGGCGACAGCGACCAAGTCGAGCGCGCTAATCTTCTGCAAGCGTTTGCTACGGTGTCGGAAAATACTTCACCAGTATTTTGTGAAGTTACTTGCAGACAACTTGAAGTGACAAAGTTACACGTACAGTCAACGGCTCAAATCAGGCACGCAGCTTGAACATGGCCGATCTGTAGTGTGTAGCAAATTTTTACAGCAAACGTGGTCTTATTGAGGCATACGCACGCAATTTCACTGCTCATGCCACACCTTTTCACACCGCATATGTTTCTACGTTTCCGACTCGCGTCTGATCACGAAAACCTGACAAGGTTAGCATCACCTCTCTTGGTTCGAAGCGCGTCGTCGCGAACTCACCCATTATCTTGCTTCGTGTAAGATTTCCAAGTGCCATCGTCTGCGCGCCACTGCCACGCGGGGGCGCTGTCGGCCACCGAGCGATACTTGCTCTGCTTGAGAATGCGGTCGACGCTGAACATCGGGTCGTCATTCGGCAGACGCGGCATCAGCTCACTGGGAACAAAGCGATTACGTGGAGAGGCCAGATTTCAGTCGAAAGCGTGTCGGACACGACCACTTAATACGGGTTTGCCGCTTACACGATGCGGCGGCGCGGAGAGCGCGCGCGATGGCAGGCGTTCCCATGGCGCCGAGGAACTACTGCAGCAGATGTTTTTGTCAGTATCGATCACAAAAAACTAATCAGCTGTTGCTGCTGCTGCTGCTGCTGCGATGAGAACATAGCGCAGCACGCTGCACGAACAATGCAACGGATATTCGCGGCGAGTTCCGACAAACAACGGAATATGGACCGGCTTGCAAACACCCTGCTGGAGCGCTTGAGTGCAAGCCAAGAAATGGTGGAACTGTCGATTTACGCTACACACAATAGTTGCGTTTCGAAACACTAATAACACAATATTAGCTACAGAAGCTGAAAGCGCTTGGCTCAGTTGGAGTTCTTGGCGTATATTTTAGAACGGTGTTTAGTGTGCATACAGCATTATGAAATATTAAAAAATCGTTGAACAAGATTTGCTCGTAGAGCGTCTTCGATCCTTATAATAGCATTAATATCGTTAAGTTTTCAGCGCTACTGACGCAGAAGCAAGAACAGATGCTGCAACGCGTTGTGTCAAACTTGAAGTACTTTCTCATCCGCAGCGGTTTTGATAAGAGGCAACTCACCCAATCAGAGAAGTAATTTCGTACAGTTCCTGAGGACTTCTCGGTTCCAGTTCCACTTGTTCGTTGTTGTTCGCAGCCCCGCACAACAAGTATCGGAGCGTCTCAGCGATGTCTGCTCGAAAAGGTAACAAACCAACGGCGAATTGAGCGTTGATTTTGGATGAGTTGCGAAGTATAAGCAAATTTAGTTGAAACGCAACAATTTCATAAAGTTTGAAAAAATTAAAGAAACAAAGCTTCCGGTAAGCTTGGTTAGACTTTCATATGATACTATATAGCGCGGATAACGCCAGTAGCGCGTCACTGATCGGACTTAATATGCAGTTTTCGAGCAAATCGAATCGTACTTTGTCTGACGAGTTGAGTAGCGAGGTCGGGACAGGACGAGCAGAGCAGACACATGGTCCTGATCACCATCACGAATGTGTTGCTGCCGATCAGCTGCGGAGTAACTACCAGAAGGCTCTGGAATGCGGTCAAAGTGCAATAGTTTATGCGTGTTCGATAATAAAAGAGAAAAACACATCGTACGCACCAAAGTTTCATACGGTAGCGGCATACCATACATTTGCGATTAAGCGACCAACAATGTAATAGAACATAGTTTGAATACTTTTAGCAAATTACTGCACATAAAAAAGCCATCATATTGTATTACCAACGTATTTTTCAACAGCGTATTGATGGCATGTCAATAACAGATAGCGCGTTTCTGCAGCGCAATATGTTGGAGGGATAATCGTTTGTAAAAATCGAACCTATTTCGGAAAATATTCATGTTGTCAATCTATTGCATTCAGAGGCGCTCAAACAAGCTGAAAAACGCATTCAACCAGCCAGAAAGCAAAAGAAAACCTTGAACGCTTTAACTGATCAACTTAATAGCGCAGCAACTGTATATCTAACATGACTGAATCTATTATGTCAAATTATTCTTCCCTTTCGACAATCATAGCTCAGAATATATTAGAAGCACAACCTCGAACGAAAATTACTACAGAAAAAACAAGTCGCAACAAAATCCTTTCCGATCGAACCCAAGTTAGCCACCTGGAAATTCTCTAATAACCCATCGCTGGCAATCTTGCGCAAAATGCTCTCTTCGTTGCGATAGTTCTCCACCAGGCGAGCAAAGCAGAGGCAGACACTTTCAACGCATTTCTTGTCCTGCGTAAAACAAAAAAAGTTGTGTTGCAGAGCATCAATTGCTGATACGGACAAATTGGGAGAGTGGTGAGGACAGTAGGTAGATTTACAAAAACTAACACTAGTTCACAGTCAACACGCTTAAAGCGATAAGACTCGAGAAAGACACGCACTGAAATTCATCAACTTCGTTGCACAGTTCACAATTACGAGTAGGGCTGCTTTCACAATTGGAAATATGGGAGTAATTAAAGCCTGTTCGAGCAACGGCATTTGAGCACATACAAAAAAAACTTAACCATGCAGGTAAGTGATATTGCAAGATGTAAATTTCCAGGTTTCTACTAAACAGCTATTGTTTATAGTCACGAACGGAGATAGCTCCAGAAGTCCGTATTACTGTGCCAATGTTCATATAGGCGTGCGGGATATTTTTGACAGGGAAGAACGGACAGGAAGAAACCGTTCGCCCGTAACGTGGATGCCCCAACTTCAGACGCTAACCGTTGATATTAGTTTCTCCCAAAAACAGTGCGGTTGTCGACCAAGTCTTGCAGAAAAATTCGTATATTAGTGGCAAAAAAAGAGCAAACAAGGCCATCTTTTGGCGGACCACAAAACCAAGTTTGCTTTTGTTTTGGAAAAAGCAAAATGCACCAAGAAAAGGCCATTACTTCACTTTTCTCAACTCCTCATCGCCATTGTTTGGAATTACGCGGAAACTTTAATCGGGTGGCACTGCCCTGATTTAAGTTCTTACCTCGAGAAAGTCAATCGCCATCACTACGAAATCATTTTCTTTGCTCAAAAGTTCAACTGACACTAATTTTCAGTTTTCACACCGCTACTAAGAGCGGTCGCCCTCCCCAACCCTCAGGACCGTGCATATGATCAACATACAACACTACGTAAAAACTGCAATTCAATAAGCGGCTACATGCAAAGCGAAGCCAACCGCATTAATCAATGTTGTTTTTCTCAACAAAAAATTATTCTGATCAGTAAACGTTCAAGAAAAAAAAACAAAAAAACACAAAAGCGATTGAATAAGTCATCTGAATACAGCGACAAAGCACATGCAGTGATATAGCCAGCACGAGCTGGCTCCGTACTTCGCCAGGTAGCGATGGACACAAGCAGGACTCATTCAACAGATTTCTAAGCGTCAAACGGGAACACGACGAGAGAAAAGTGAACTTACATGGTGAGTGAGTCTTTGGACGAGCAAGGGCACCGAACTCCCGTAGTATTTTTCGAATTCCGACATTAGGTTGTTGGTGGGTAGAACCGAGCAGCAATTGGCGGCGACCGTGAGTGCGTTGCGCTGCGCCGGCAACGAGAAGAAGTCAAGGTAGAGAAGGCAGGACGACAAGCCGCTGGCGCGCAAGATCGAGCCTCCGTGACGACGAGACAGCATCTCCAAGGCTGTGAGCGACTGCTCTGCCACATCCATGCACTGGATGCTTTGAAGCTGGCGAAGAAATTCAAATCAGTTCCGAGACCGAATAAGCTGCGACGGTGCTTTCGCGAAAGACACGGTTCATGCGAAGATTTAGACACATACATAGGTTCTGTTGGGAAAAACTTTCGATCGAACGATTATATCAGCTGCAAAGCAAGCGCTGGCTTGTGAAAGGAAGACAACTGGCTAATTTGGACACTGCTTTTATCATCATACGAATCCGCAAATGATGCCGTGTGTGTGAACTCTGAAGGACATAGAGATAATTCTTTTCCCCGCAATGCCAGCACAACAGATCTACCCTTTGCTTTTTAATGAAACAGAGAGTATTGCACAGAATGCAGTTAATAATAATAATCATAAAGACAGAACGATCAATAACACTTATTCGAAATCTGAATCTAACAAACGGCACGGGAAGCCACAGCCAGAACAAAAAAAGAGCCGCAGCGGCTGAAAAATGCAGCGATGCTTACCGGACGCTGGGAAATTACACTTGTACGAACCTTTTGCAAGAACTCGGGCACGGCGTCGACCACAACCGCCGATGATCGAGGAAGCGCTTCCATCATATAAGTCAGCGCGCGGCATGCGTGGTTCATGATGTCGAAGTTGTGCTCCATCTGCAACACACACGAAGCGCCGTGTTGTCTTGCAAAAGAGCGCAACGACACAAACTGCCGGTACACACAGGTGCCGGTCATTGGCTGGTGTATTTTCTGGCTTCTTTTCGCACCGAGATTGCATTTCAACCATTGCCTGTCTAACTTGGTTGATAGAATTTGAAGCGGTGGATACTTTTTCTTCATTGCTTCAAATGCGTCGATAAGCGCTCGACACCTTTACTGTTAATATTTTTTAACCGAGGTGCGATACCGTTGGAGACAACCACGCAAACTGATAGCTTTTTTGGCAAGAGCTTGTATACGTCGCGTGAAGTATTTCAGTAATTTGACCAGACCTCTAGCGTTCCTCAGCCGACGACGCGGGACAAAGCCCTGACCTCCACCCACACTGCTTTGGAGGTTTATAAGCGACGGACTAATTCGTTGTGGCGGAGACTGCTTTGAAAGATGATGACCTTGCAGTCAATATCGGGAGTTCGAACTTTCGAAATAAAAGCAATGCAGACCGAGCGCGCGAATGCAAGAAACATTGATTCAACACTCAACCTCACAATGTACTAAAGCAGAAGGACCTAGCAACCGTATTGGTGTGAAAGGTAATGCAGCGCTACTAGGGCCTCGCTGGTTGATTCATGAAATATTTTACAAGCAATTTGAAAAACGCGTTGTGACGTACTGCCAGTCGTCCTCGTGGAAACAAATGTTGTAAGGGCAGAGCGCAGAGAACACCACCTGCATTTTGACGTTTCGTACCAGCAACAAACACTATCACCGTGCAAGATACCAGTTGAAGAGTCGAGTGGACGAAAAACGTTTTGAAACTGGTTTGAAGCAGGACGGCCGCCGATTGGGAAATGAGCGCGATTCTCACGACACGCAGCACTCAGGCTTACTTTAAGTAAGGTGGTAAGAGCAGGAACTACGGCTTTGATTGGAAAACCAGCAAGTGTGTCTTCGTTGCCCATGACGAGCAGTTGGCACATCTCGATCACTGACTGGAGCTGGCGAGACTCGTCTCCGGTGGCTTGCATGCCTTGCAGGAGTTGCTGGGCTTTCGAATCTGTTGAAATACGACAGCGTTGGAAGAAAGCGAGAAGGTCATCGCTTTGAAAGGGCGTCGATTGTTCGATTTTTCCCAAGCGTCTGATCCAAACCGAAAAAGGATCGAAAACGCAGCAGCAGCAGCTCATGGTTTGTCAGTTGAGGATGAACGAACCGGTTTAACAAGGAAAGAGATCTCCGTTAATGGTGGGTACCATTGACGAAAACTCCCAGCAGCACAGGCACAATTAAACGCTTTGCGGCGCATAGACACGGCTCGCATGTACGCAGCGACGACATTTACGTTGCACATATTTGCGCAATCTGTTCACGCACCACCGGTTTTGAAGTATCGAACTGCAGTCGTGGCCAGGCTTTTTAAAATGATTTTTTTCTTTTGGAAAGATGCTGCGTTCACAGAATTAAACATGGTTGAGTAACCGTGAATTCCGAATATTGCAATTACCGGTGCACGCCACATGCACTGTACGATACACTTAACAAAAAGTGTTCAAAAAGTGTTGATATTTACAAGTAAACTATGGTTGAAATCCCATGCTTCTGAAATAGTTACATGCTTTTGATGAAAAAACGCAGCATTGGTGCTTGCGGGAAGGCCGGATTTTTGATCGAGTCAACTTGATCGAGCCAAAGCTGATCGAACAACAAAGAATGCACGTAATGCCCAGCTACAGGCGACTGCGTAATAATGCACTAACATTCCCAAAAAATGCACATGACCGTCGAGCTCTGTCTGTTTTCTGTTAGAGATCGACCGAGATGGCTTTTTTGAGGCCGATACCGATATATCCGGCCATTCATGGGCCGATACTGATATTATCAAAATTTTTAAATCTTGTCTTCTGCTCCATTATCAAAAATATGGTGTATGCTGGGCTTTACCTTTTTCTCAAAAACTTAAAAAATCAGGATTTATGAGCTAAACTTTTTCAAATTGCAGCAATTTCAATATTTGATTAACATATTAGCATAGTATACACTGTCTGCAATGAATAAACACAGTGCCATGAATAAAAAATAATGTTAAAAATAACAAAACAATAAGAACAGAACACTGAATGAAAGAATTGCTTACGGTGCTTGCAACAAAAAAAGCAAAAACAGGGCCTTGAAAGTTGAAAGATCGTGAACAAGGAAAAGAAACAAGTACAAAACGGAGCATCAAGTTAAGGTTAAAATGAGTACAACATTGTATTCAATTAACCATTGCCCAAAATGAAAATTTTTCCACAACAGCAGTAACTTCTTTGATATGTGTTAATTTGTTCGTTAACAGTTACTGCAGGGCTTTTTAAGGCGTTTTAGGGACCCGATTCGGGTCTCGAGAATCAGAGAAAACTATCATCGGGTCCCTAAAATCAGAGAAATCGGGTCCCTACAGATCCAAACCGGGTTCCAAACATTTTCCTTAAAAAAACCCTGAGTTACTGTGCTACATAAATCTTGTGAAATTTTGCTTTTGTGTATATTTCACAAATCAACCTTTAACACTTTTCTGCAACTCGGTGGGTTTTCAATTTGAAAAGTCAATCCAAGTCTTAAAGAATAAGTTTGGAATTTTGATGTAATGTAACATTAAATGACTGCATGTCCTTGAAAAAGAAAACTAGTTGCATTAGTTACTGCAATTGAATGAAGTACTGGCATTGGTATGTGAAATTTAACACCTCAAATGATTTGTCAGTAGTTCCATATCAACAATTAAAGATTTTCATGCAGAAAGCAAAGTCGATTGCCGTCCGTTCGCCACAAGTAAATTCCACAAGAACAAGTCGCCATGACAACAGCTAACATGCACATGTGCGCATCCGATGATTGTGCAATAATGCGAAGGTAGTTGTGATTCAATCACAAACACCACGCTTTTAGCTGGCGTAAGTTGCGTTGTCGCTAACACTGCTTTCGCTGGTCTGTTTAACAAACAGACAACAGCAATTGTGATGCAACAATGAATACTGACTACCGCACAGTTATCGGACCAAACGACAAATCACCGCTTCAACGTATTTGTGAAATGTTGGAGTAGCAGATCACAATTATCATTCTCATGCCTCGTATAAAATGTCGATTAACTTAATCCACGAAAACGATATTTTAGCTTGCGTGCAGTATAAACCAGCGCGCGTATAGCCGAATACATGAAGTTGAGAAAAATATAATCCTTTTAAGATGATACGTGCAACTGCTTCACAGCGACAGTTGTCGTCACTAGAGAGGAGCGATTGCATTTGTAATCATACTCACAACGCCATAAATGTTGCTTAACATAACGCAATTCATTTTTCATGCAAGCCTTTTTAAATTAATCTGCGCTAAACTAGGCATTGATTGAACTTCTGCACCTTAAGTTACAGTCAAACTTTTCGTGCTGCGAAAACTTCCGGAAGTGCAACGGGAGTTTATTCGTACACAACTCCTGTACGCGGTAGCGTCATGCATTGCGAAACTTCCCGATGATGCGTTTGTTTCGGCTGCGATGGCAGACGCATGCTCCATGGTTAATCTTGCCTGTTGGTTTATAAAAACCGCACCTGCCAGCGCTGCTGTCAGATAACTGTTGACTTGCTTGGTTGTGCTCTCTTGCACAAGTTGTCTGGATGTGTGAGGAATATAACAGCGTTTTGTCAACTGCTACTGAAGTCGATAAAATCGGATATTTTGGCCGATACCGATATATTGGTAAAACACAAATATCGGCCGATCTCTGCTTTCTATCATTTACAATGCGTGCCGCAAGGCGCAAAACTTCCTTCAGGTACATTTAAACGCGCAAGCGCAGTAAAAGTCGAACGACAAGTGTTCTCCACCACTGAACATCCTTCGTTAAAAATAAATCAGTGCAGTTTAGCAATCGACCGTTGCTTGGTAGCACCAGCGAAATCTCTCATGACGAGGAACAACGCCGGGCGGAGATAAGCTTTAAGACCCAGCCAAATGATTCTTAAGAGCTTGAAATGCCGAAAACAGCACCGGATAAGCAATGGGGATAAGATTCGAATAGAGCGATTTTATTGCGGACCAAATCTTCTGATCCTCATAATGATGTTAGGCTTGGACGAGCAGTGTACATTCGCCAAATAAATAAATAAATAAAACTTTGAAAAACACCACTGTTGGACAAACATACACGTTGTGGTCTCATTCGAACCGTGCGAGTCCAGCACACCGAAAATATGCCGTTCGGAACTGGTATTTTTCTTTTTTTCTTCGCGATTCCTCTCTTTGTACCGCAATGCCTTGCATAGAATCGACCCACACAAATGTTTTCAAAAAAACTTTTGCCCAGACCCACAGAACACGATTTGTCTACAAGCGTTTCGACTCATACCGCAGCGAGAGCTGTCAGTACACAGTCAAACTTGTAATAGCCAGCCTATTATGCGAGGGGCTCCAAACCTAGGGTCTGCGAGTTAAAACCTCCTCTTACGTGATTATCACCGGTCAACATTTTGGTATCGGTTTAGGTAACAATTACAGTGCTGCCATGAATTCGGTTGGTTGACTGCGAGCCTCCCATCACGCCAAGTTTAAGATAACGCATTTTCTGAAATCAATTTGCTGATGAGGGGAGCGAGAAAAAAAAGATGTTATACTCAGGGCCCGCAAGTAGGAAAACATTGGGAAACACTCCCATATGTTGTATGGTGCTCAGCGGAAGAGTCAAAGCCCTGACGTTGCTCAGTTACCCACTTTACATATCGGATTCGCGTTGGATTGGGAATCCCACAAATCACTCAAGCACGACCGTGAGTGTCTCACCGAGCTGCTTGAGCGCGCATTTTTTCCACCATACCCGATTCAGCGAATCCAGCCAGCAGAGGTAGGTTGGGAATCCGATAAAAAGGGATTCGAGCGGAAAAGAGGTTGGGTGGTTTGTATTAAGTCTTGGGCAACGTTTTCTGTACTTGTTTGATGCTAAAACCACAAACCACTACCGTGGAACATATTAACATTTTAAGTAATCTGCAGCAAAAATGATAGATTAATTTATTTAATAGTTTTGCCTGTAGGCTGACTACACCTAGTTACGGAAAAAATCAGCAAAATTGAATCGGTTAAGCAAACTGAAGTTTTCGTTAGGTTACAAGATATCTGCTATTGTGTTGAAGGACTATTTCCCCAATACTGATTAATAGGTTTCATTACACCTTGGTATAGTAGAGTGATTCAACCTCTGTGCAAAATATGTAATATTGGAAGTGGAAGTCCTCAATATACACTTCGAATTTTGTATCCCAATTGTGTGGCTATGATTTCCTCAGTTCATAATGGAACTTATGGAGTAGCATAAAATGTGTCATGGACGTTTATGAAATAGATTACAGTTGCAATTTGGTGAATTGCAAGTAGTCTGCCGACTGTTCATAGATTACGACTTACAAATTGCTATGAATCCTCATATTTGACACTCTTGTATTGCACTGTAGAGTATAGAATGGTTAATGGTCTTGACTTAAATCAACAAAGTGGCTTTGCAGTGTAAAAACAAGCTCCCATTTCCTGTCCTGTAGAGAAGCTGTTCAAATTCTACTGAAGTCACTTGAAGAGTGCAATAACGATGCGACGCGGTTTTCATGACCTCATCGCCCAGCAGTTCCCTACGATTTTCGCTGCTGACTGTTATTTTTCGGACTACACCAAATAAAATCACGTCTTGGCGATTCCAACTACACCCACGAAAAAAATCACGTTTCTGTAGTGGAATCAGCTTTCACCTTTTCATTTTCACCTATTAGCCAGCTTTCGCAATACCATAGGCCAAGCGCACGAAGCAAATCTTCGAGTTCCGCGCAGTGTAAAAACGCCCCAACATCGAGTTCGCAAATGCGTTCACGAAGGTAAGCCAAGAGCGGCGAATCGCTCACGCGTCAATCCGATAACAGTGCAGTGTAAAGTGGGTAAGTGTTTCTGGAAACACACACGATTCATGATTAGCGGTTTCCAGTATGTGAAAGAAATTTGTCTCAAAGAAATTACCTTCGGAAAAAGATTTAAAGAAAGATGTATATGTTAATCGACCAGTACACCAACCGTTTCAGTGAGTATTACCATGAAGCTAACGGTACTACTTACTTGTTCCACTGTTCGCTAACGGTACTACTTACTTGTTCCACTGTTCACAGATCTGTGCAAAATTTGTTGGACGCGGGGACCTAGAGAACCGAAGAAATGCGAAGGCAATCCCCGGGCTTCAAGAAGAGCTGAAATTAGCAAAAAATATTGGATAAAAAAATACTTTCGTGCCGTGCCAGCCCAATGCTCACAACCGCCATTTACATGTGAAATTGCTAAAAGTGCACCGGCGGCAGAGTCCGTCTATTAAGCAAAAAATATGTGGAGTAACAATCGCGGCTTTAAAGTGTTTCGCAGTTCGGCATCTATCTAGGTCCACCAAGCAAACCACACCCACTAAAAGTGAAACATTAAAGCACTATCCAACGCTAATTCCACCGCAAATACGGGATAACAACGAAACACCGCGGCGGTTCACCGTTCCCAGTCAAGTCAGTGTGGAACAATCACAGACGCGCAGCGTTGACATAGCATCTCGTGCAAGTCAACGTTTCGGGGACGTGTGACAACAAGCGACAAAACAGGGCAAAATAGAACGATGACCGCGCATCGCAGAAGTTTACGGAAACAATACACGATGCAAACACACGAATGCGTTCTCTCAACGGACATAAAAGTACTAAGTCGACTAATATATAATTTTGTACTACATCTAATCAGGATTTAAGCAACAGTAGAATTATTTTTACACTCCAACTGTAAAAGAACATGGTTCAACGAAACCAAAATTTTTACAAACTAAGTCTTGAAATGCTTTTAACGCTCAATGAACTACTGTTCACAACACGATTCGCAACATCTCTTTTAAGTTTGCACGCCCCGTTTAAAACGTGGCAAAAAGCTGGTTTTATATTTCTGCATTCCCAACCTTGTAAGCGAGACATGTCCGGATCATCAAAATCATTATCCGGGTTGGCCTCCGCGGCGGAAGAAGCAGCACCTTCTTGTGATTCTACTTAACAAAAAAATGAAGTTCCGAGTTCATCGCGAAACAAAACCACCACCACGCACAGTTTGTCTTCGATCTGATCGTGAAAAGAAACTAAAACACTTAAACAACGTGTACTGCGCAGAAAGGAGCGCTGCTGAACAGAAACAATGCCGGAGATGATGCGACTTCCGTTTCGGAAAGTTCAGACAGCGCAGCGCCAACACAAGCATCGTCTGCTGCGAAAACCGTTCGCATTTCACGACAACATCCAGCGGAACCAAATCGTGTAAAATGTTCGACCTACCTAAAGCTCGATTGTGGCTGTTGCTTTGTTCCTGGTTACTTTGAGCACTTCCGGATGCCGCAGAAGGGTCGCGCGACATTGAATTGCCGCTCTCGCCTTCCTGATCGCGAGAACTGGCGTTCGACGATTTTCCCCGACCCCTTCGGCTGCGTCCAACAAAAACAAAAACCGTCGTTATTTCCGAGCGTTCGGCAGCTACGCGACTGAACAATCATGGTGTCAGCAGCAGACGCAGTCGCGTCTTGCAAACTTAGCTAAAAGTGGATGCGATACACGGTGGAGAATATTGTCTTATGCAACTGGTCTGCATCAAAGCCACATCAATGAACTTAACAGACAAGAAGTTGAACGCTAAATGCTGCACAAGACGCATACGTGTGCGTTACAAAACGCACGCACGCATGCTCCTGCGCACGTTCATGCGCGCGAGCGCACATACACATTTACATGCCTGACTGCAGGAAACATAAATGGAGTTCTCAACTCAGCTCCAAGAATGTGATGCAGCAAGAAGCTTTCTGAACAAATAAGGCAGTGTCACGACAAAACACTAATCTGCAATATTGCCTGACAAAGACGTGACCGACAAGTTTCTGAAACCATACAAGCGTGATTTCGCCGTCGTCACAGCTGACAAACCTCATGAACGGGGTTGTTTAACGTTCGCGCAACGTATAGGGCGTTTTCTACTGAACTACACGAACCTTGTGCTGGCGCAAGACCCCGTTTTGCCTGTGTTAGGTCGCCTGTTTTGCAACAAGTGGTTGGGAGGCGACTGGTACCGTTTGCGGGTCTTTGGCCTTCCTTCTTCTTGAGGTTTTGAAGCGCTCCGACCTGCAAGAAAGTCAAGTAATTTCAGGGACAACACACAGCGTAGTGCCGATCATCTGCAAGAAAACAACAACAAAATTGCACTCAGCGGCGACATTGCTACGGTTTGGCAATTTAACGACTGACAGTACAACGTTCCGATCTGTGACAACCGTCAAGATTCGAACTACTTCCCTGATTAAAACTGAAATAAAGTGACGAAGAAGGATCCTCGCAAACCCTTGCTGGTTGGCAATGGTCTTCGCACCAACTATCCCTTAACACCATGTGCGTAAGAAAACAAGCCAGCATAAAATTTACAAAAGCCACACCTCACAGAGCTGCAGCTGGCGATTGGAATGTTTACGATTCTATAACTTGGTCGAGAAACAGACTGCATGAAGACAACCAGAGTAAGTCTGCAGATGCACAACTTCTGGTTCCGAAAGAGTTGTAGGAAGTCAGATAACACTTACACGATTTCACTGAAGTAACCTCGACGGTTGCCGTCTATGACTTTAATTGTAAACACTCAGAAAAACGAAAGGCACGTTTGAGTAGTCAGTACCGTTGCAAAAAATCTTGTATAATGTTATGAGATGAAATGCTGCCGTATAACGAGTAATTTCGACAGGAATTATGTCGTACACATTTTCGTAGCCTGATTTTTAAAAAACGCAAGAGAGTACACTACACCAGCCGTGTGCATGATATGAAGAAGTTAGAAGACCTCTCGCGACGTATGTGGCAGTGTGGTGATCAGGAAGCCATGGCAAATCGCGATGAAGTTTGTTAATCTTATTTCGATAACGAACTAACGTCAAAGATTAACAGAAACCTAATGAGCAAAAACGCTTGATCATGCACATTAGCCTCGTACCTTTTAGGACTCTAGCTGACTTGGCCCTTGAATGCTTTGTTATACCTGTCCTTGAACTAGAAGTGCTTGGCCCGACACTATCCGCTGAAGTGGTTTGCGAGTTCGTGGCGTCTGGAATTACAACGGTTAAGTTCGCGAGCAACCAGGTTCGCGAGCAACCAGTCCAACGGTGCAAAGTGCACGCTAAGCGGTAAACACTTGATCACACTGACATAGGCGGACGATTACGAAGCAAAACAAACTTGAATGCCATTACTGGTGACCACCAAATCACCAACTAAATTCTGACTTACGCGCGTTTGAAACAAACCGGATGTACCTGACTTGTTATAAATCTTATCGCTCTTTCCAAATCCGATGGTGAAACGGCCGCTCGACTTGGAGCTTGAAGGTCTGGATTTTTCTGCAAATAAGGCATGACAACAAGTTTTACCAAGACATATTGTTTGAACAGACTAAAAAACAAAGCGTGTAAAGCATTTTCTCGCAGCACACGTCGGTGAGCCAACGTGAATCGATTTGAGCAAACTACGACTTACTGTCTGGTTTGTGATCCGAAGTCGAAGATGACGATGCACTGCCAGATAACTTTTCTTTTGAGCTAGGTTTATCAGAATTGCTTTTAGATGATCGAGTAGCCAGTTTTCTTGTGGATGCAGCAGCACTGCCCTCAGCCTGTAAATCGCAGAAGATTAGTAAAACCTCGGCCTTCAATGGACCGGGACGTATGCGCTATTCAGTAAAAGGTATTTCATAAACGCAATCACGGCGAACTGCAAGTGCCAACTGGATGCATGGCAGTGTCAGTCCATGCCACAGAAACACACCGAGTCAAATTCAACATGACTGACAAGATGGGATGTCCAACAGTTAATGCTTCCTGAAGTGACTGAACTGAAGGAGATGGTAAAAAACATGAACCACGTGGTTTCGTCACAACAACACGATCAGTAGGAATAGCAAATACGAAAGACAGCAAACACGATTTTTAACGAGTCAGTATAATGATGTCATCGTTGCGCTGTTCGAAATATACCAAAAATAGCTCAACTTACTGATGAGTTGAAACACAAACGCAAATTATGTTCAGTGGCTTTTCATCGCAAGTCAGATAGATGTCAGTTACCTGAGCAAAACTATCTTCTTCCTCGGAGTCCGATGAAGCAGCAGGTGGTATAAATGGATACCAGAGCTTAGCTGCTACTTCTTTTACCTGCATGAAGGCATTGATTACATACATAAATTGGCCATCAGTCAATATAAGCAGGTAAATATAGAAAGAGGCCGCAAAGTGCGGTAAGAACAACAACAGAAAACACTGCTTCTTAAAAATATCTATTTTGAAAATAACGATTTGTCAAAATTGTCACTACAGTTATCCACAAAGGATTGGCAATGGAAAATTTCAAGAATTCAGATGAAAATAACTATACACCACATGGTATATCTGTTCGTCAAAATCTTTTCTTAGGAATAAAGCTGATGATCACATTTGTGGTATTTTCTCAAATGATATTTTCACCTATAACCGCTTCTTGGCGAACGTGAACTACCAGCAAGTAATATCATGGCTAAGTTGAGCACTGCCTTGCATCTAAACAAATTTTTGAGTGGCATTTGTTTTTGGCTGACCCATTGAGACCGCAGTCATGTGCAATAATTATCCCACACCGAAAAGGCAGACAATAAAAACCATTATAACATAATTGTGGAACCAACCAACAGGAAATCAGCAAAATATGGGGATACCTTTCCTCAACTACTGTAAATATGAACGACGTGGACGTTTGATCCAACTAGACAGCGGGCCTTAACCACGGAAGGAAACGACAGGGAGTCGGAGTCATTGAAGCACTGACTTAGAAACAAACCTTGATCAGTGTGAGGTAGATATTAAATATACTGTGAAAGCAAGGGAATGCCAGCGGTAAATGCGAAAATACTTTTCTTATTGCCACTAGCACTCCCTTGCATTAATAATGGTGCTTTTTATTTCTACGTCACACTGAATCAAGGTTTCCATCTACGTCCGTACTTGTGGTGATTTCGACACTACCCGTCAATTGCCTTGATAAAAGCCCGCCGTCTCGTATGAAACATCGGCGCCATTTTCAACAAGATTTGGGGAGAGGTTTTCACATCAAACGATTACAGGTTTATTGATCTGAATGTAACCTTGCGTGCTGAAGATGATGGGTGATCGACCTGACTGCACCACCTGACTCACAAAACCGCGCACAAACTTGCAACGGGTGATTATGTGAGCATGCGTCTCATTAGCTAAACCGCATTTGTGCACGTTCATGCAGCGAAGAACTTAACAAACAGTCGTTCTTTTCATTGAGCTGCATCCGCATTAAGTTACGGTCAACATTTCGTCGCGCAAACCAGGCTTTTAAAGAGTTAAGCTTTTTACGGCTCACCTTGTCCGACCGCTTGCCAACGACAGCGTTCTGTTTCGATGCACTTTTTCTAAACAAAAACAGAAGCTGTCACAATCTGTTCCACGCAACACTCAAGTTAGACAAAACACGCGTTTCAAGTGATAGCACTCAACATAAAGCGAAAGAAATCTAAACGCGATAAATGCAGTACTTGGTTTCCCTTTGATTTGAGATACCAGCTGTGTCAGACTTGACTCGCTTGGCAGGAATATCGGGCTCTAGTTGAGGTAGTTGCCTCCTTGAACTGCTCGAAGATGCCTTGTGCGAAACTGCAAAATTTTTTTCGTGAATTGAACACAACTTAAATCAACACAGTCAAATGCATTCATTCATTCATATTCATACCATGTAAACTTTGCCACAAACAACTAAGCTTGATCCGAAAGATGCCATCTTTTAGCTAAATACAGTTATCATGACTTACAATAGAAACTGCTTCCCACTACATCTACATGATTTACTCATAAAATTTATGATGCAGGATAAAGCATAAAAACAAGCATTGATTGAGGCGAACACTTTTGTTTGCTCATGAACCGTAAGGTGTTCTAAATATGACAAGTGCTTGCACTGGCCGAAGTTAACAGTAACATGGGGATTGCCAATCACACATGTGCATAAAGATATTATCTGCATCAACTAAATGAGAGCTTCTCAAAGTTTTTGTTCTGCACCCCCATTTTAAAAAAGTTTTTTTTCTGGGAGACCCCTTGATGGATAGTCTAGATGTTAATGATGTGTGCAGACATCCTATTAGTTTACAAAAGCATTTATGTCTGGTTTGTCAAGCCAATTTGTTTCGCGCCCCAAATGAGGTTGTGACCCATAGTTTGAGACGCCCTGAACCAAGCAATGCTGCACTTTAATCAAAACTGTTAACCACCATGTGCAATTGAAGTTACATGTTCGTAAAACGCAGTACCTGCCTAGTACCAGACTGCCCTTTATTCAGATCAGTTTACCATTGACAAAACCTTGGTGAAATACTTAGATATGGCAACATTCAATGCTTTTTAACTGTTGTGATTTTAATTCTTGATTGAATGAGTCACTTGTGCGAGCACAAAAACATCAGCACAAAACCTGTTTTCGGTGATAACACAATTTTGTTTGCCCAGATAATACCTGAATTTTTACTGCAAACTAGGTCCCTTTTGAAAAGAGCACAATGCACGTTGCTGCTGAGAGAATATCATATACAGTATGTGAGTAGTATCACACATTGGAAGAACTGCTCATACGAAGAATTATCAAACATATGTGATCAGTACTGGACCTGCAAAATTGTCTAATAAACAAAATGCAAATAAGCTTGCATTGTTGAAACGATTTGATACTACCATGACTGTCAACTATAGCTGAAACCAAGAAATGCAGGTAAATCCGAAAAGAATTTACTGCTTAGAAACATCAATAACAACACAAGCATGTGACAGACCAAACTGAAGAACAAAATGGAGCCAGAAGTAAATATTGCTTTGCATGTAATTCTGAATTTTGTTTTGCAACATTTTACCACAAGATACTTTGTTAAAGCACACTTACACAGAATCACTTCTAAAACATATTCCAATGTTTGTGATGTAGAGCACTCCAAATGAGGTAAGGGCACAAATTATGCAAAAAAAAACAAATTGGTAGCACAGTACAGTTAAAATCTCTAGGTTTTCTGTAAGCTTTTGAGGAATCAGCTGACTGTGCTCTACTTTCATCTTTGTGATGATTCAAACTTGCACACATCTATATTAAAGTAAGTACTCTCCACAATGGGGTAATCAAGTAATTGATCAACAAAAATTTAATAAGAAATTGATTTCACATAAAATTGTGCATCCTCAGCCCTTATTCAAATAGAATCAATTTGAGTAAGGACTGAGGATGTGTAGTTTTACATGAAATCGATTTCCTATTAAATGTTCCTGATCGATTCCTTGCTTACCATCATTGTGCGGAGTACTTACTTGGTTACACAGTATTGTAGCAGCTCCACAGTTTGATGTTAAGTGTGGATAAGAGCATAACTATGTACATAACATCCACAATATTTACTACATCTTAAAATACTGAAACCTTCCTTATAACATCTCTATCCAAAAATGCTATGGGATTTGCAAAATCTCAGTTATCTCAAACTAAATATTTTCCTTGGTGCTGACTGCATCTCAGATCAGGAATATGATAGAAGCAGTGTACAAGGTGTACTACCTGGAAGAACTGGGGCTGAAGAACTGCTCTTTACAAGCAATGAGCTAGCAGAACTGGATGCAGCTTTGGACCCGTGGGCAGGTGATCTGTAACAAAAACATGAAAATATCTCAGTTTGATGATAGCAATTTTAAGATAAAAATGAAGTGATTACAATTTAACATTGAAAAGATCATTCTTAATGTTTCGCTTAATGCTAGTTGTTACAGTAATGGTTTCTTACTGAAAATAACTTAAGCAAATTCAATGCAGTTGTTGATGGAAATCCCCAGAGATCGATGGGATGCAGGTCAAGTAAAACAATTACTGCAATTTAACTGAATCTATTAATTAGCCTCCACAAAGGCGTTAGAAGATTCATAACTCTACACATCCTTAGTTCAGAAATCTTGGTATTTTTTCTGCCTTGTTGACAACAATGATTAAACCAAACTGCATTGGGAAAAAACTTTAAAATAATAGCAACCTAATGTTAAAGTTCCACAAGATTCATAATACAGTGTCAACAGAAAACCAACCTGAAATATTCTGTTTGTCGAGTTGGTCGTGGCCTCAAACGACTTGTATAACTGTATTGAAACATAAATATTGTGCTAGCAATGTTTAAAGCATGCTAATTGCCAAACAAAGTGCACAAAACAAGAGTAACACTTAACCACAATTATGGGTATGCATCTGAAAGTATTTTGCTTCAAGAAGCATTGGACATTTTAATCTCGGTCTCGGCAATAAACCACATGGGAACAGGTTCCCATCACAAAAAATTTTCTGAAACCGTTAAAATAATATACAATGCAGAATTAATGCAGGTACATATAAGTATAAACTATCATTCACTTAAATCCTAACTAATTGTTTTGTGATTTTTATGACCTGAACCACCAGTGAAATACAGATGTACATAATCTTCATTTAAAAAGTACTTAGAGGGCTTCAAAATGGGATGTTCTTTGTAGCAAACCACAGTTCTCTTTAAATATAGGAGTTGCAGCCAGTACTTGTTTAGCTAGTTTGCACCAGTTCACGTGAACTGTTGCACAGAATTGAGTTATATTTATAAGTTCATAATAATGCTCAGCCACTGTTTAAACATTTTATTAGGAGAACGGTTATAGTTGATCATTTTATTTGCTAGAATCCAAGATAAAATCTTAAACATTTTAAGTGAGACAACACAATACTTTAATATTGGTTGGACCATGCCATAATTTATGTTTCCATGAACAGAACATCTAAATTGTGACTAATACAAAGTTTAAAGCAAAAGATGCACAACTTGCAATGAAGTCTTGGTAAGCTTGCATATATAAAAATTGTGATTTGCTTCAGAAGTAACCAATGTGAATGTGCTCAAACACTTGCGCTGCACAAAACCTGAAGCTCATGTTTTGACTACAGCCAAAACAACATTTATTTAAATGTTTTAGTACTGAACCAAACTGAAATTGGTTCAGTAGAGCCACAAGGAACTGGTTAAATTTTTATCAACAAAGCCTAATACAAGTAGAGCTTTTTGAAAAGCTTCTTTCAACCTAATATGTAGGCAGGGCTTTTTGAGGAAAATGTTAGGTACCTGGTATGGACCTGTAGAGACCCGATTTCTCCGATTCCAGGGACCCAAATCGGGTCTCTAAAACACATTTAAAAAACCCTAATGTAGGTGATGTTATTTTGTGGATACCACGAAGGGAGACAAACCTTTTCTACTAGTGATGCACAAATCAGATGGTATGCTCATGCAAAATTGTGACTTTTCAGGTGATATGATTTTGCAACCTATTGGGGGTGAATCGTCCCAGTGAAAATCTGTGAAGGCCAAGTTAATCATGCACATTTTTTCGTAGATGTTATGTTTATCACATGAGAAGTTCTATATATGATCTTTATCTTTCAGGCATTTTTACTCACCAAACAGGCCTGGATATACCTCTAACAAAAAATATAGCATCAAAGTCCTGGATAAGAGTTCAATGGCAGAACTGTTTACAAAAATGAAATTGGATGTGCCAGAAGGCCCTGGTTTGGGTAGTTTGTTACATGCTGTCCACATATATTTGTTGGACAAGTTACAAATATATTCAAGTGCAAGGCATGTGCACTTTTGTGTTGAGGTTTTGCAACATTTTCAGATAGTCTTTGTAATGTGCTTATATCAGAGTCTCAAACACGCAACCCACATGTAGCCTGCATTGTTTTTTCTTCTAAGTTATTTCATTCATTCACCAGTGTTTAAAGTGCTCAGCCAGCAAGTCAACAACTTCATTTTAAAGGAATGTAGAGACGGCTAGAAATGACATGCCTGTAACTTTTCACACGACGTGAAGAAAAGCTGTTTCTAGTAAGGTTCAGGTATCAATTTTACCATAAGGTGATGAATTGGAACTAGAACAGCACTTCACTCCTTACAGACGAGCTTGAACGGGTTGAAGCCAAACAACATTGTTTTGATACTGTTGGTGTATCCACAATGAGCATCATGACACGAACATTGTGGAACTCTCAATGCGTGAAAACTTTTCTTTTCTGGGGTTGAGCCAACACTGTCTGTCTAGCCTAGACTAGCATGATGATGTTCATAAAGTTCTAACTGGCAAGATTGGTTGATTAATCAATTTAAAGGGATGAAGGGTACGTATGTTGAGGGTGCAGTTGGTATAATACTCAGTTTTTGGCATGTGTATATGGTCCAAATTCCATTGTACACTACTGAGTTGGTGGATAGAAGTAGTGATCTCCTGCCAATTGTAAAAGCTAAGAAACACAGGATAAGTTCAGAATACTTCAATGCAAATATTGAAAATGATGCTGGTGTATGAAAGGCTGCATGATAAGATCTATCAGGAATGATAGGGCAAGGCTTATGTCAACAACTGTGCTCCAACAATGCAATTTCCAGTTTGCAAAAACAAAGATATGCACAGGTGCACTGTGTGTAAAGATTCATTGAGACAATACTTAACACTTTTAGAGCCGCCTGGTTTCGGCGATTTTCGCAAAAAAAACAGCAGTTTTCAGTTGCCTTACCAACGCCCTAGCTCCTCCACCCATTGCGCCAGAGAGCTGTTCAGCGGCTCAAACGGATTGGCCAGTCTAGTAGATTGCACTTGAAAAGAATTTTTTGCCTGGGGGGTGTGTTTTTTTGTGAGTGACGTCATAAGAGGAGGACTTTTAGGCCACCTTGGCCCACTTTGTGTGCCCTGGGCGCCAACTGTTAAGTGGTAGTATTTCGCTGTAGTTTTTACTGGAAACTAGGCTACAATCTGAGTCTTTTGATACTTTGGATGATCTGTTGGGGTTTCGGGTTCAAAAGTTGTGATGTAAGTTGGTAAAAATATTTGACTAATTAGCTAATTAGATAATTAATTAATTTGTTTATTTTAAATCATAAGTTTTGAACCAGAAACGCTAGAAAGTCGATCAAAGGCTCAAAAGACTCGGACTCGAGCCTAATTTCCAATGAAAACTTCAGCGAAACACTTTGGCCTAGTGGTTGGGCCCTAGGTCACGTAACATGAGCCAAAATGACCTTAAAACTACTTTACTTATGACATCAGTCACAAAAAATCCACATCACGCAACCAAAAAATTTTTTTTCGAGTGCAATCTACTAGACTGGCCGATCCGTTTGAGCTCTTGAACAGCTCTCTAGCGCAATAGGCAGAGAATCAAGGGCGTTGGTAAGGCAACCGAAAACTGCTGATTTTTAGGCTGAAATCCAAGTACGAATATACTGTAGACCGGCTCTCAAGGAGTTAAAGATTGGTTTCTACATTTTGTCAGCTTACCTTTATCAACCAGTGTAGGACATTCATGTCTAAGAGGGAGCCAAAACCGCTGACAGGTCACCAGCAATATAGACCTGATTATGAGATGCATATGGGAACCGATTTTTATGAGTCTCAATCTTGAAGGTCTCAGGTTTGGTCTTAGTCACAAAAGATGCAAGTTTCAGTCTTGAGTCACTGTCTCAAGATTGACATGTCTTTTAAAATATCTTGCAGTTCAACTAGTTCATTGTTGGTCTGATGTTTAGTGAAGGAATAATACAAAAATATTGGCAAAAAGTGCTGAAATATAAGTTCAGAGTCGTGATTGACTTTTTTGATCAATTCATAAAAATTTGTAACAAGGCCAAAAAATGTCAGGTCTTGCAGTCTTGCTCTTAAAAGTTTAGATCTTAACACTTTGGCGTCTGCTAGGCTTCAGGGATTTTCGAAAAAAAAAAAAAACGCCTGAACACACGTGGCTTTGCACGGGAATTGCTCCGGTCTGGTATGCTCTACAGACCCGGTAAAAGTCTCAAAAGACGTGGCAAGTCTTCTGGACTGTACTCAAAAAATTTTTTTGCTTGGGGGATGCGGGTTTTTTGTGAGTGACGTCAAAAGTGGAGGTCTTTTAGGCCAACTTGGCCCACTTTGTCTGGCCCTGAGCACCAACCGGAGGTGGTAATATTTCGCTGAAGTTTTTACTGGAAACTAGGCTACAATCCTGAGTCATTTGATACTTTGGATGACCTGCTGAGGTTTCGGGTTCGAAAGTTGTGATGTAAGTTAGTAAAAATATTTGACTAATTAGCTAATTAGATAATTTTAGATCATAACTTTTGAACCAGAAATGCTAGAAAGTCGATCAAAGGCTCAACAGACTCGGACTCGAGCCTAGTTTCCAATGAAAACTTCAGTGAAACACATCGATTAGCTTGATCATCTGGAAGGGCACCAGAGGATTGGCAAATTGGGGTAATCATCCCATCTCTCAAGAGAGACAGAAGGAAATATACCAAACATGCAATGTTGCCTTATTTTGCCTTGTTTGAAAAGTGTATGCCAACAATCTTGAAAAATGATGCTGCAAGCTTAAGCTGGAGAATATGTAGGATCCAAGATTAAATTTTCTTCCAGGCCATAGCACCACAGATCAAATGTCACTCTCCAACAAATATTTAGGAAATCTGGTATGTCGAACATGTCTACACTTGTTTTGTCAATTTGAAATAAGCATAGAACTAGGTTCATAGTAAAAGATAGAGCTTGACCAATGTATCGGCACGTCGATACGACGATGTTGCTAATGTATTGTATCGGCAAAATCCCGCCCATATATATTGGTAACATTTGCTCATAGTAGTGTTGCACCATTGCTCTGCATGGAGCGTTCAGAAACCCATGTTGCTACTTTGTCTCTGACCTTGATTGATTAATGCAAATGCTCTGTTCTGTTCTGTTCCTCGCGCACAGAGCCTCCATGCATAATTCCGACCGCTGTGCAACAGTCCCAACAAAACGCACTATGATGTAACATTCGCTTGTAGGTTTTGGCGCGGTAAGCATATGATTTTCTGCGAACAAACTAGGTTACCTGCATTTGTGTTGGTTGGCTGTTTTACCGAAGTCTCTATAGGCTAGACAGTCTTGCATTCAGCGTGAATCAAAAAGTGCCTACGTCACAGCAAGCAGGACCAAGGTTTGCCCAGAATTCAATGTTGTACAGTTCATCATCGCAGCGAAGTGATGGTTTTAATGCCTTGCGCATTGCTTTTACTTGTAGGCACAGATGTCTGCAAAGGGAGTAGGCCGACTTATACGCAACACGTGTTTGCTGTTTGTGCATTTTTTGATTAAAAGTTAGACTACTGTGATTCCTAGAAATAGCTATGGACTGTAGTAGCCACAACAAATTAAATCATCCTTTCAAAGCACATTTGACCTTCAGTCAAACACAGCTGGTTGAAATGGTCACATGACAAGTACAATATGTAAAGAAACAAGGGTTTGGCATACAGTTCACACAATGCAAGCAAGAAGCTGCTCACAGCTTGCCAGCACTGAAAGCAAAATTACTTGTCCATCACACTGACCCATTTACAGACGTCACAGTCAACTGAGACAGTCATGCTGTCCAAACTTGTCATGTGACCAGTTCAGCCAATCATGTTTGGCTGGTGGCAAAATAGCTCCAGAAATGTATATTTTGCCTCACAATGCAAAACAGGAGTGTATATTTTACCTCATAAAATAATTGTAACTTGTGAAATTATTTTCTTTATGTGGCCTGAAGAAAAAAACACAATGTGGTGTCTTTCAGCTGTAGTTTGAAAATGTTTGGCCGAAGGCAAAATAGCCCCAGGAGTGTTTTGCCTCACGAGGCAAAATAGATACTGCTTGAGTAATACAAAAATATCGGTATCAGATACCGGCAATGAAAAATGAAAAACATCGGTATCGGCCCAAAAAACTTATCGGTCGAGCTCTAGTAAACGATATACAACTTGAACACAATGTTAACACTTTGACAGCCGGTCTACGATATATTCATACATCGATTTCAGCCTAAAAAACAGCAGTTTTCAGTTGCCTTTCCAACGCCCTAGCTCCTCTAGATTGCACTCGAAAAAAATTTTTTTGTTGGGAGGTGCGGATTTTTTGTGACTGACGGCATAAGTGAAGTACTTTTGAGGTCATTTTGATTCATGTTGCTTGGCCCTGGTTGCCAACCACTAGGCCAAAGTGTTTCACTGAAGTTTTCATTGGAAACTAGGCTCGAGTCTGAGTCTTTTGAGCCTTTGATTGACTTCCTAGCATTTCTGGTTCAAAAGTTATGATCTACAATAAAGAAATTAATTAATTATCTAATTAGTCAAATATTTTTACTAACTTACATCATAATTTTTGAACCCGAAGTCCCAGCAGGTCATCCAAAGTATCAAAAGACTTGGATTGTAGCCTAGTTTCCAGTAAAAACTTCAGCAAAATACTACCACCTAACGGTTGGCGCTCAGGGCCAGGCAAAAGGCACTTCTCTGAATAGAGATCCCAGTTACAAAGGGTTAACCACATGACCAGAATCCCCCTGGAAGAATGGTGAGGCAAATCCTGTTCCCTCCACAAACTGTGACCCAGAGGCTTACCAAGAGCCAGTGTGGTTACATATCTGACCTTGGCTTGGTCAGGTCTTGGTGTGGAGCCAACAGAACTATTTATCATGTAAGATTACTAAAACTGTGAGACATTCAGATCTCCTAGGGCTGCTGCTCACATGACCTTTACAACAGGAAAAGCAGGTGCAAAACTAAGTGAACTGTGTGGTTCAAAAAGCAACATCACTGGCTTGTCATGAATGACCACTAGGTGGTCTCAGATTGAGATTAAAGTTTGGAGCAACATATTGTTGTCACTGGGACTTTTACTTTTATTTCAAATTGCATTAGCTATTTCACTGACACGACTTGCAAAAAATATAAAAGCTTTGTTTTTCAACTGTAACACTTTCGTTATCATGCCACAGAGATATATAGATTTGCTAAAAATATCCAAAAATACTGGGAAACATGGATCAACATTTAAATTGAAATGATTGCAACTTGATTAGCATAACTGCAGCCTCCTTTGATGTGCTTGCAACCAGGGTTGCGGAGTCGGAGGTAAAATATCTGACTCCCGACTTCCCAAATTTCCGACTCCGACTTTCCAAAATTTCCAACTCAAGCCTTTCCAAAATTTCCGACTCTGATTCCTTAACATATATAGAATGAAATTTGGCTGTTAAAATCGATGAAAACCGTGGTACATAGCAAGAAATCTCTGATTCAACAAAAGTTTCAAAGGAAATTATGCCATTTCAACAGGATTCCCAATTCAGGAGTGTGATGTAAAAAATGATCCAACTGGCATCCGGAGTCAGAGTCGGACAAAAAATCTGACCATATCACACCTTGGCTATGTGTGTGAGACATCATGTCAGCTGCCTTTGATGTGTTAATGAGCTTCATGAATATTTGAGGCAACTGTGGCCACCTATCTGGTGACCGGCCGGTTTTTTTCTGGCCTGACCAAATGGCAACAATGTTGTGAAATGACATTCACAATCACTTTTGCAAACTTGGACAGGAATTTTAAATGTCCCATGTTTCAATGCTGGCAAAAGCACAATGGTTTCAGTGAAGAACCTGGTCTTCCCAAAAGCATCTCACTTAACATGCAAAAAACATACCAGAAACCGATGGCATACAATAGAATGATAATACATTAGATCAGTGTTTCCCAACCTTTTTAGGCTTGCGGCACCCTACAGAAAAGAATAATAATTTATGGCACCCATAATCCCATAGCAATTTGCTTTGAGGTTTGATGACAGCTTGAAAATGTATTTTTAATGATATGGTAAAAAAACGTGTTAGCCCGCGGCACCCCTGGGCACTGTAAATGGCACCCAGGGTGCCGCGGCACCCCGGTTGGGAACCACTGCATTAGATCAACATCAACTCATGCTCAATAATATCCACCTGGATTTTGAGCTTTCTTCACTTGTGGCTGAAGAATTTTCACAATGGTTGTCAATTGTGGAACTAATTCTCTTTGCTCCCGGCCCCCCTACCAAGTTATCACAGCGACCAAACATGTGAGTGGTCCTTACCACACATTACCACATACCATATACCTTTCCCTGTAAAACAACAGCAACAACAAGATAGAAACTAACTCCAGTATTTCTAATTTCAAGTTACAATTCCACATTACCTACAGTTTACACAAAGGTCATACAAATCTGTGATCAGCAATTAAATGCATACGTCGAATAGTATGCAATGTATTCATAACGAAAAAATGTATAACTGTTTATTGCAACTGAAAATAAAAAACTGCTTTGCTAATTAACACCTTTGGTGCCAATGCACAAGTTCCTCCTACTTCAAAAGCCCACGTTCAGCCCACATTTTCACACCCCTTTGCAACTCCTTAACTTTTTAGGCAATTGAGCTAGAGAGCTGTTAAAATTAAAACTGTAAAAGATGCAGCAAGTCTTCTAGTTTGCATTGAAAAAAAAAATTGGAAAGCTTTGGATTTTATTTTTCATGGGTGATGCCATCAGTGGGGTAGGTTTTATGCCATTTTGGCTTAGGTTACCTGGTCTTGGGCACCAACTGCTATAGGGAATTTTTTGACTCAAGTTTATATTTGAAACTAGATAATAATCCAAGTCTTTAGAGCCTTTGATTGGCTTTTTAAGCTTTCTGGTTTCAACATTATGGCCAAAAAACAACATAGCAAATAATTATTTAATTAGGGAATTAACTAAGCAATTCCCTAATCAATTAATTATCAATTTTGTTCTTTTCAGAATTAATCAATTTGTTTTTTTATTGATTTCTTTGTTTTCAAACACTACCTTCTTGCGGTGGGCGCCCAGGGCCAGGTGACTTCAGCCAAAATGACCTAAAACCGATACTCCTTTATGACGTCATCCACAAAAAAAAACAAAATCCAAAACTTTCCAATAGTTTCAGTGCAAACTAAAAGACTTGCCACATCTTTTAAGCATTTTAACTGGAGATCGACCTATATATCCGCCAATATTTAGGTTTTACCGATATATCAGCATTGGCCAAAACAGCTGATGAAGAAGTTTTGACAAAACACTAATATTCCTCACACATCCAGATAACTTGTGCAAGAAAGCACAACGAAACATGTCAAGACAGTTATCTTGCAGCAACGACAGCAGGTGCATTTTCATAAACAAGCAGACAAGATTAACCATGGAGCACGAGTCAGCCATAGAAGACAAAACAAAAGCCTCATTGGGAAGTTTCGCAATGTGTGAAACTAATTGCCAAGACCGCGCTACCACATGCAGGTGTTGCATACGAATAAACTCCAGTTGTACCCCTAGAGAAGTTTTCGCAGCACAAAAAGTTTGACTGAAACTTAGGTGCAAAAGTCCAATTGATGCCTCGTTTAGTGCAGATTAATTTTTTGAAAAAGCTTGCATGATAAATGAATTGCGTTATGTTAAGCAACATTTGTGGTGTTATGAATATGATTACAAATGCAATTGCTACTCACTAGTGACTCCAACTGTCGCTGTGAAGCAGTTGCGCGCACCATCTTAGAAGGATTCTGCTTTTCTTAACACTATGGCATCCGGCTGCTGTAAGGGATTTTCACACCAGAACAACCATATTACACGTGGCTTTGCGCACACTTAGCTCTGGCACCGAAAGTGGTAGAGAGCTGTTCAAAGGCTCAAAAGACTCAGCAAGTCTTCTAGTCTGCACTCGAAAAAATTTTTGGTTGGGGGTGTGGATTTTTTGTGAGTGACATCACAATTGGAGGACTTATAAGCCACCTTGGCCCACTTCACCTGGCCCTGGACCCAAACCATTAGGTGGTAGCATTTTGCTGAAGTTTTTATTGGAAACTAGGCTACAATCTGAGTTTTTGATACTTTGGATGACTTGCTGGAATTTCAGGTTTAAAAGTTCTGATCTAAACTAGTAAAAATATTTGACTAATTAGCTAATAAATTAATTTGTTTATTTCAGATCATAACTTTTGAACCAGAAACGCTAGAAAGTTGATCAAAGGCACAAAAGACTCGGATTCGAGCCTAGTTTCCAATGAAAACTTTAGCGAGACACTTTGGCTTAGCGATTGGACCCTAGGCCAGGCAACATGTGCCGAAATGACCCCAAAACTACTTTACTTATGACGTCACTCACAAAAAATCCGCAACCCCCAACCAAAAATTTTTGTTCGAGTACAGACTAGGAGACTGGCCGATCCGTCTGAGCTCTTGAACAGCTCTCTAGCGCAATCGGTGGAGGAGCTAGGTCGTTGGTAAGGCTACTGAAAACTGCTGTTTTTTAGGCCAAAATTGAAGTACGAATATATCGTACGCCGACTCTCAAAGTGTTAATTAAAAATCATAGGAAAAGATTTAAATTGCTGCAATTGGAAAAATTTTAACAAAAAAATCATGATTTTTGAAGGTTTATTAAAAGAAGGTAAGGCATAGAATACATAATATTTTTGATAATGAAGCAGAAAACAAAATGTAAAAATTTTGGAAGTATCAGTTATCGGTATCAGCCCCATAAAAACATATCAGTTGATATTTTCTTTGAATAGCTCTAGTGCAGTTGGCAGTTATGGAGTGGCAAAGTACATTAGCACCAAAACTGGTAAATGTGCCACCAGAAAAGTTTCATCTGCTATGCAAATTGATCACGCAGGCGGTTTGTGACTGGTCTGACATACTTGCGATGCATTTGTCTTGTTGAATGAGGTTTGCACAACTCAGAGAATGAAATGGTAAGCAGAGGAGCAGTTTGTGACAATACGTAGTATTGATCACAATTCCATATTCTGATTACTTCGATTCACATTGAAATCCAACATTGTTGATTTGCGGTTAATTTTGTGCTGCCAAACTATATTAACACGTTGAGAGCCAGCCTACGGTATATTCGTACTTGGATTTCGGCCTAAAAAACAGCAGTTTTCGGTTGCCTTACCAACGACCTAGCTCCTCCACCGATTGCGCTAGAGAGCTGTTCAAGAGCTCAAACGGATCGGCCAGTCTAGTAGATTGCACTCAAAAAAAAAATGTTTTGGTTGGGGGTTGCAGATTTTTTGTGACTGACGTCATAAGTGAAGTAGTTTTAGGGTCATTTTGGCTCATGTTACCTGGCCTAGGGCCCAACCGCTACGCCAAAGTGTTTCGCTGAAGTTTTCATTGGAGACTAGGCTCGAGTCTGAGTCTTTTGAGCCTTTGATCGACTTTCTAGTGTTTCTGTTTCAAAACTTATGATTTAAAATAAACAAATTAATTAATTATCTAATTAGCTAATTAGTCAAATATTTTTACTAACTTACATCATAACTTTTGAACCCGAAACCCCAGCAGGTCATCCAAAGTATCAAATGACTCGGATTGTAGCCCAGTTTCCAGTAAAAACTTCAGCGAAATACTACCACCTCACGGTTGGCGCCCAGGGCCAAGCAAAGTGGGCCAAAAAGTCCTCCACTTATGACGTCACTCACAAAAAACCCGCACCCCCCATGCGAAAAATTTTTTTTCAAGTGCAATCTACTAGATTGGCCAATCCGTTTGAGCCGCTGAACAGCTCTCTAGCGCAATGGGGAGAGGAGCTAGGGCGTTGGTAAGGCAACCAAAAACTGCTGGTTTTTTTTGCGAAAATTGCCGAAACCAGGCGGCTCTCAAAGTGTTAATACTTTGATATTAATGTAAAATAGAGACTATTTCTCTAAGTTCAAAACCAAATAGTATGAGTGCTAAAGATTGGCCTTATTCCAGCGACAGCTCAAAACAGGCCTCAGTGAAGGTGTAAATTGTGCAAGTACGACAAGTGCAAAGACACTCGACTGTACTGCATCCAGGGTTTGACTATGCATGACAACATGTTTCAATGAATACCACACCTTGAAACATGTGCGATTTTCCTTTCTATCATAAGTCATTGCTTTTTGTGGCATATCACAAATCATTGTTTTATTGGCATATATTATACAATCCAATGCATTTCGCGCCCAACACTCCAGGCAAACAATTTTTGAAGGCGAGTACAACCATTTTTTCATTTCTCATGCTCAATTTTTGGCAGTAATTCTTGATCTTGAAGAATTTTTACAATGAAAACAACTATTTTACCATTTTTTGACCCAAGGAATTCATTTTTTTACACTTTGAGAGCCGGCGTACGATATATTTGTACTTCAATTTCAGCCTAAAAAACAGCAATTTTTGGTTACCTTACCAATGCCTTAGCTCCTCCACCGATTGCACTAGAGAGCTGCTCGATGGCTTAAACGGATCGGCTAATCTTCTAGATTGGGGTCATTTTGGCTCATCTTGCCTGGCCTAAGGACCAACCACTAGGCCAAAGTGTTTCGCTGAAGTTTTCATTTGAAACTAGACTCGAGTCTGAGTCTTTTGAGCCTTTGATCGACTTTCTAGTGTTTCTGGTTCAAAAGTTATGATCTAAAATAAACAAATTAATTAATTAACTAATTAGTCAAATATTTTTACTAACTTACATCACAACTTTTGAACCCGAAACCCCAGCAGGTCATCCAAAGTATGAAAAGACTCATATTGTAGCCTAGTTTCCAGTAAAAACTTCAGCGAAGTACTACCATGTAACGGTTGGCACCCAGGGCCAGGCAAAGTGGGCCAAAGTGGCCTAAAAGTCCTCTGCTTATGACGTCACTCACAGAAAAGCTGCACCCCCAGGCAAACAATTTTTTTTCGAGTGCAATTTACTAGACTGGCCAATCCGTTTGAGCCGTTGAACAGCTCTCTAGCGCAATTGGCGGAGGGGCTAGGGTGATGATAAGGCAAACGAATATTGCTGTTTTTTAGGCCGAAATCAAAGTACGACTATACTATAGGCCGGTTCTATACGTGTTAACATATTCACTGCCGATGTACGAATATTGTACTTCTGAAATCACACACTGAGCCACTATTTTGGCACCACTTTGGAACTCCATAACTTGCTAGTCGATTGTGTTAGAGAGCTGTTCAAACCCTCAAAAGACTCGGCGAGTCTTTTACTTTTAGTTCACAATGAAAACAAATTTTATGTTTTGAGTTTCAGGTTGTGGGTAGCGTCATAAGTGAGAATGGTTTAGGCCTTTTTTGGCTGAGGTTATCAGGCCTTGGGCCCCAACTGCAAGATGAAGAGGGAAGTATTTTGCTTGTATTTTTAGTGGAAACTAGGCTAAAATCCGAGTTTGTTGAGCCCTTGATTGGCTTTCTAAGGTTTCAAAAGTTAGGGTAGGGTAGAATAACCAAAATTTGGGTAATGAAACTTTTTGGGTAATTTTTACCCAAATATAGTTTTTTGGCAATTACTAAATAGTCATTTTTCCCATACTTGATTGCACTGTTTTAAAACATATGATAATGGGCTATGACATGTTTTTCCTACAAAATAATGTTTTTGCAATGCTCTACCAAAGACTACATGAAGTCTTGTTTCAAGGCAATTTTGCTAATAATAACACATATAGTTAGAGGGATTTGTGACAAGTCACAGCTTAAAATGATTAGGCTAAATTTAATCACAACTTTTGATTAATATTCCTAATCGCCACAAAAGTCGATGTGATGATTCAGTGTTAGCAATGTTATGATTATTGGTCCATTTTAATATCTTCAAAGAAACTGAAGTTTTTGCTTGTTAAGAAATGGAATTTGGCTAATTAGGTACTATTTTCTGATAGCTATATCAGCATTGTTCTCTTTTTCCCTTTCAACCAAGATAAGTACATAATAAAACAAACTAATGCATACTGCTGTATATGAGAAAAGTAAAAAATTCCATGTGTGTTCAGTCTAAGGTGGGCCGAAAAAAAAATCTTGAATAAAAGGGAGTCTTAAATCCTGGCAACCTGCACAAAAACAGGTTTTAAAATTAATTTTGGTGGTTGCCACTGGCGACCACTGTGCAACCACATGACAAAGGTCACCACAAGAAGATCAACATTCATAAAATTGGTATAACCACTGTAATGAATTGTCTGTTGTCCTTAAACTGACCCATGCTGCATCAAACACTGCTTTTGCTTTCATGTTTATCGCATTCTAGGCTGACTATTGGTCTACTACTTATCTGTGTAGTGCATAAGAGCAAAATCTTATTAAAATGAAGATTTTGTGATAGATTTCCTCTACAATGGACTGCATTTTTGTGTTTTGCAAGATGCGTGTAGTTATTTCTTAGAGAAAATGGTTACAAGGTACCTCTATTGAACTAACTAAGGTCTTGCATAGTGGGCATGTCTTTCACAGCAAAGAAAAATTACCCTCAAAAACTTCCAACCAAAAGAGACGTTTACAATTGAGCGTGTTCTGAATGAAGAAAATTTCCTACAGCAATCTGCAGCAGGAGTGGTGGCAAAAGAATTAATCAATATTTGGATATTCTGCAATGTTTACCCACTAAATGAAACAACAGTAAAACAAAAAAATTTTGCGCTTGTGAAAACTTTCAGTTCAATCGATCGTTATAGCAAAAAGTGTGGAAAATCTTTTCTTCAGAAGGAAGCAGAATTTATGAGAGATATGGATGAGCTTTTCGACATTTTTTGCTCTGACGACCAGCAGAGAAGACAGCTTGAAAAACAACACCTACTTCAAATGACAGACAAAGATTTTGAATTCTATTCTGACCAAAAAGGACCAAAGTTGATGAAGTGTTTCAATATAGTTGAGACGCTAACTACCTCTGATGTAAAGTTTGCTGAAAAAGCACTGGGCCAACAAAAGCTATTGGATTCATCACTCCCATCAGTTAACGTAGGTGCTGGTGCAAGTACTTCTGCCCATACATCAGACAATTCAGGTTATGATGCTTCTCAATCTTTGTCAAAGTCTGAGTCGATGTCTTCAGAAGAGTTATTTTCACTTTCACAAGAACCAAATGAGCAAAACAAGATGGAGTGGCCAAATTTAGCTATGATGTCAGAACGTTATCAACTATCTGACAGGGCAAGTGCAGCTGTAGCAAATGCTGCACTGAAAGATGCTGGCTTAATTATGGATTTGGACAAAACCATTGACAAAAACAAGTTGTGAAGAGAAAGAGAAAAATACAGAACATAATTAGTGAAGAAGCAATATTTTACAAGTTCACTGACAGGATCTACATTGATGGAAGAAAGGACGCTACGTTACTACCTGGACACGACGCACAAACTGGCAAATATCATAAAACTGAGCTTCAAGAACACATTGTTGTTGGGGAACCTGGTGCTTGTTACGTAACGCATGTCTCTCCACAAGATGGTAGAGGAATTACCATAGCAAATGAGGTATATGATGCTATTAAAGGTACCGAGTTAAGTGACACCCTAAAAGTTGTAGGAACAGATGGAACTGCATCAATGACAGGAAACAAAAGCTGGATTCATTAGGTGCTTGGAAGAGAAACTGGGGAGACCATTGCAATGGGTAGTCTGCCTTTTACACTGCAACGAGTTGCCTCTGAGGCATGTGTTTCTTGAATTGGATGGAACAACTAAAAGTCCTGACAGTATTTCAAGGCCTGTGGGAAAAAACTAAATGGAAAAGTATGAACTTCGCCAGTGAAAAATTTTGAACCAATTGAAAATGCAAATTTTCCAAAATTGCCTGATGATATTGTGGATGATCTTAGTTCAGATCAATATTACGGATACCGAATATGCCTAGCAGTCATGTCAGGATACTTAGACCCTGATTTGCAAAAGCTTCAGATTAGCCCTATTGTTCACTCAAGATGGCTGACTTTAGCCTGCTGCATTCTTCGTTTTTATACATCAACAAAACAGCCTTCAAAAAGTTTGGTGCAATTGACAAATTTTTGTTTGAAAATCTGCTTTCCAACTTGGTTCAATATCAAAAAACAAAATAAGATTACTGATGGGGCAGAAAATTTTTTCAAACTTATTGAAAGAGTGCGTCAGTTTCCAACTGATAAAGGGATATTTCAATGGAAGTGCTATAGCGAAACGCATATTTTGCACATTCAGAAAATGTAATTTTTGGAATGTTAGCTGAAGATGATGAGAACATTTGTCGAAGAGCAGTGGATAAGATTTAAGAATTGCGCAGTGTAGCATCAGCAACCACAGATATGGAATCATCTACCTTAGAAAGCAGCAGAAAAGATGTTGTCCGACAATTTAAGGTTCCAAAGAGCAATGTAAAAGCTACACACTTTTATGAGCTTACAAATCTTGACAGCATCAAGGATATTTCTCAACCACCTGCCGTGATGGATTTGGATGCTCAAATGTTGACCAAACCTCTGGTCCTACAGCACCCGTGTCACAACCAAGCTGTGGAAAGACACGTTAAACTGGTAACTGAGGCTGCTTTGGTTGTGACCAGATTTGAAAAGCAAGATGGCATGATCCGCCAAAAGATTCAATCCAGGCTGCTGATGAGCAAATTTGACTCAAAACAACAATTTGTTTGAAACCAACATTTTACATACAGGACCAATAGTTATGGTAGCACAAACAAACACTGCAAAATGTGTTGTACGGTTTGACTGTGTGTGAAAGACAATTTTATATGTACAGTAGAACTCCGATTATCCGAACTAATTAAAACCAGGGGTGGTTCGGATAAGTGAATTGTTCGGATAATCGAACAACATGCAATATTATGAAATTAGATCATATACAGAACATTACAAAGTACAGTAC